>Ga0208940_1000030_pt1 | contig 173854 bp, 132 predicted proteins | sample AD_JPNNA6_MetaG_FD_184445 | JGI IMG/M metagenome (GOLD analysis project Ga0208940, IMG submission 184445) | Active sludge microbial communities of municipal wastewater-treating anaerobic digesters from Japan - AD_JPNNA6_MetaG (SPAdes) (version 2) | ecosystem: Engineered > Bioreactor >... | reverse complement strand
TTTGTACAGACGTTACAAAGGTGGTTACAAATCGTATCGCTTTTTATATAAGGACGAAAAAACAGCATCAAAAATGTCCATTAGGACGAAACGTCTAAAAAATAGCATCAATTTTGTCCATTACTCCTAAATTTAAATAGGTAAACAAGATTATTTCAAAACTTATGTATTTCAACAGCACTGCCCCGTTATAAATCAACAGTAAATTTTATTAGATATTTTCCTTGTTGTTCTCCTTGTTGTGGTTGTCCTTCCTTCTATTCACATTTATTCGATAGGCAATCCATATAGCCGATGCTATTATGGCCAAAACAATTATAATTCATGCTTTATCATCGGCATGTTTTTTTACTGTTTGCCGTTCACACTGCCATTGCTTGCACCAGAAATCAAGTCCTTAACCACCCTTAACTTGTGTGTGTAGGTTTTGGCTTTTGCAGAGTAGATACCGTGCTGATCAATGGAGTCGATCCTGACATAACCGGAACTATGGATAATAGAGGCATTTGGCATTATCATTCCCACGTGGGTGATCAACCCCTCTTCGTTATCGAAGAATGCCAGATCGCCAGGCTGAGCCATGTTTATAAAACTTACTATTGAGCCATGGGCAACCTGCTGGTTGGCATCACGCGGTATGGAGATTCTGCTCATTTTGAAAAGCACCTGAATTAAACCTGAGCAATCGATGCCATAGGGAGAACGCCCCCCCCAAAGGTAGGGTGAATTGACAAATTCAACTGCACGCTCCACAAGCGTTTCGCGGCATGTTTTACCGGGAGTATCAGTGGGTATGCTATACGTTTTATAGGTTTCGGTCCCAAGCCTAAAAGAGCCTTCCGTTGGATTGAAATGGTATAACGACGAGCCAGGACAAAGCCTTATGGGATAATCTTCGGCTTTGTTTTTTGCCGAAAAAAACCGAGTGGCCACCGTAACTACCTCGGGTAGCGACATCCACTCCCACTGTTCATTGGTTAGTTCAATGCTCGCCTTTTGGTCAACCCAACCCTCGTACGAATCGTGTGAAAGCCTTACTCTTAACCATCCCTTATACTCTTCGAAAACCTCGAAGACCTCGCCAAATAGCAGTTGGTTAACCATCTCGCTCCTATCGAAAGGCTCGGCTCTGAGGGCTACCAAACTCTGATTTATGGCGCGGAAGTTCATTTACACTTTTTTCTTGTAAAAATAGCTTTTTATATAAAGTAAGACGGGAAAAATCGGTAAACTTTTCGTGAAAACTGCATTGCATAAAATAACTACAGGAAGGACAGGTTAACCTGTTTTAAGAATTTCTCTTCCAAAATCTTAGCCATGCGCTTAACTACAGTCCTTCGTATTTCCAATTCAATGGGCAAACTTGGATCCTGATGTGCCACATTAATACCGGTTCCCACTAAGAAATCAATTCGATCGCTCTCAAGGATAAACTTAACAATCTTATCGGCGGGCCCGTTTCCCGGTACAGAAGTTTCGTTGAAGCGATTAAGTATTTCAGTGGCCTTACTTAATGTAAGAATACCCTCTGTAACAAGATCTGCACCCTCCATGTATGAAATAGGCGGAAGATCGGGGTCGGTAAACTCGAAGGAGTCCTCAATTTCGAGATTCAACTCACGGGAGATAATATCACCCGTAGTGGCACCGCTTATTATCTTTTTCCCATTGAAACTGGCAAATTTCTCTGCCAATTTGCTGTCATTTTCCATATCGAACGGCGGGCCTGTGCAGATTAGCAGATTTCGTGGCTCACGAAAATAGATAACAGCAGAACTTATATCATCCTTGGGATGGTAGCCATCATTCATATAGGCCATATTCACAATCTTGGTACTGAGTTTACGGGCCGACATATCGGGCTCACTCCTCACCAACTTAAGCACAAAATTCTGAGCATTCTCCATACCCCATCCAAAAGGAAAGTTATCGCTACCCATCCCCGACTGGGAAATGCCATCACTCCAAATCACAATTCGATCCTCTTTTTGCGGAGTGAATGTGCAGTATCGCAATTCTTTTCCGGCGTTGGTTTCGCTCTGCAACAACACGTTCTGCCAGCCCGGATCGAAACGTTCACCACCTCGCAATATAAAACATTCGGGATTGTCGTATTCAAGAATCTGGGTATGGCCATTCTGTTCAATATCGACAATGGTAAACGTAGAATAGCTCATTTGCCTTATGGAGCATACCGGCAAGGTATTCATAATGATCTCGGCGATCTTATGGATCTCTTTATGCTCTTTGGTAAAGTGAATGGCCATGGTGGAAGTAAGCGTTGCCAAAACGTTGGCCTTTACCCCATGCCCCATCCCATCGCTCAATACCACTATAGTTCTATCCTCGGCAACAACCCGTTGGGTGAGAAAAACATCACCGCAAATGCGTTCTCCGTCGTGATATTTTTGCTGACAGTTTACCTCTATGAAGAAATTATCGGGCATGAAAGTATAGTATTATTCTTATTTCGAAGGCTTAACACAAAATTCTTTTATTCTTTTTTATCACCTTCCCTATATGTTTGAATTATGGAGTTCAGCATTTGCTCTGTTTCTGAAGCTCCTTCACCAAGCAGGAAGCCGATTTTTTGTACCATCGCCAAATTGATATCAATAACATCCGTAATACGTTTAATCACCTCTTCCTTTCTTACCTCCGGAGCATACATATCCCTGATTACAGCCCCTACAATGCTGTTCTTTTTTATGGTGAAAACCGATAAGTTCAACAGGTTATCCTTGTAATGGATGTCCCTATTCTTAATATCCTCGTTGCTTTGGAGAACGTACGAGAAGAGGTTGTATATGTTGTAGGGTAAAAGCGTCCTCAAATCGGCGCCAACCAAACCAGGGATGATTTCGTTCACTTCAATTGCGTCATCGCCCAATAGGTCGATAAAACTCTGGTTACTCTGAACAATCTTCAACTTCTTGTCGATAATTACCAATGCCGAAGGCAACTTTTTCATCATGGTGGTGATGGTCTCCGAAGCATCACGGGCTGCCTCCTGCTCGGTTCTGGCAATCTTTTCCGATTCCTTAAGTGCCTCCTGCATTTTTGCCAACCTGTCGTTGGTAGCCCTGAGGGTCTTAATGTATTCCTGCCTATTTTTCAGCGTGTAGTTCAGGCACATGTCGGTGTGGGCAAAACCCAGTGAAACGGCAATGGCAAAATCGCGGCAGCTGGAGTATCCACAGGCTTCGCAACCGGAATCCTTGGCCATGGTTCCCTTTTCGATTACCTTTAAAACCTCGGTTATCTTCTCTTCGGGGGGCGTGGGTATGCGCTGATCGTTGAGTGAAAATATACAGTTGAAATCGTGATCGGAATGCTTTTCGATTAATCCTTCCCACTTTTCCCTTTCAAAGGTTTTCAGCCTCTTATTGGCATAGTTCACCACCATGGTTCGGCGAATAAACTTCTTCCCTCCCCTCGATGTTCCGGGCCCCATAAGGCATCCCTCGCAGTAAAACAGGTTGAAATGGCGTTTGATAACCTCGGCATTGCCTTCAAACTGGCGTACGGCATCCAATACATTATTCCGTCCCTCGGTGGTGATAACTTTCCCCGTGAGCAGATCCTCATCAATACCCTCAGCCTGCAACAGGCCGTTGGCAATGGGAAGTAAAGATCCCTTAAAACCAATAGGGTCGTCAAATTCGCTATACTCAAGCTTACTTTCCTTAATATCGAACTCGTCAAAGAGCTCCCTGAGTTCCATAAATGTTAACACGGAATCAACTGTACCATCGCCATTATAGAGCTTGGCCTCGTCCTTGTTCTGGATACATGGGCCAATGTAAACAACTTTCGTATCCTCTCCATACTCCTTGTGAATAACTTTGGCCGTGGCGATCATCGGCGATACAATGGGTGCAAGGTTGTTAACCAATTCGGGGTGGAATTTTTCGATAAGCGATACAATTACCGGACAGACGGTAGAAATGAAGTATTTTCCCTTAAAATCATCAAAAAGTTTTTTGTACTCCTTAGCCACCAGATCAATGCCAAAGGTTACCTCACAAACATAGGTAAATCCCAGGGCCTTAATCATTTGAACGAATTTGCGGTAATCGGTTATGTCCACAAATTCACCTGAGATGGAAGGGGCACAAATGGCAGCAACCTTAGAACCACTTTTTAAAATCTGCTTCACCTCTTCCTTGGAAGAACGATAGGAAACAGCATTAACAGGGCAAACTGTAAGGCAGCTCCCGCAACCAATACACCTGTTGGGAACAATTACCGCAAAATTCTTTTCAGCTTTTACCTCAATTGCTTTAACCGGGCATACACGAACACATGCAAAGCAATTAATACACTTTTCCTCACTAATGCTAAACAGCTGCGACATCTTTAATGGTCATTAATCGGTTAGCCTTCAAACTTTTCTCTTAAGATTTCAAGCGCCTTAATATCGTCAACGCCATAGTAAATAGTATCTCCAACCTTGAGTATTGGTCCCCTGGCACATTCGCCAAAACAGTGTCCGCCGTGAAAATGAACCTTGTCCTGCAAGTTATTTTCCTTTGTATACTCTGCAATAACCTTAATCGTATTCTTGTTACCTCTGGCAAAACAAGAACTACCTAAGCAAATAACCACGTCTGTTTTACTATTCATTGCTTCGCTCTTACGTTAATGAAATAACAACCAAAGGTATAAATTTATCAATAAATTTAATACAAACAAGCATCATTTCCCTTCGCTAAAGTATAATTAAGAAAGCATTGAACGTATTACGCTATGGGCATTGCATCCGCTTTTCTCTTGCTCACAATATTTAGCATTGATGATATCTATCAATTTTTTTCTACTATTGGCTTATTATTAAGCAAGATTTACTAACTTGAGAACCTGTTACAACTGTTTGAGTTGTGATTAATTTGGTGATTAACAGCGCGATTATTGTTTTTCAAAAAACACTGTTATCATTTTTTTCTTAATATCTGAAATGGGTTCCTAAAATGAGTGGAATTGACGATATAATTCTGAGGCACAGTCATGCAACGCGGGATAGCTTGATACCCATTCTACAGGAGATACAGGATGAGATTGGCTATCTGTCGGAAGAATCAATTGTTGCAGTAGGTAAACTCCTCAACCTGCCAACCAGCAAAATCTATGGATTGGCAACATTTTACAACCAATTTTGGTTCCAACCCAAGGGAAAATACCATATACAAATATGTCAAGGCACTACGTGCCATATGGAAGGAGCCTTCAGTTTAATTGATTTTTTTGAGAAAAAATTCAACCTAAAAGTGGGGCAAACTACACGTAATGGCGAGTATAGTCTAGAAATTGTGCCTTGTTTGGGTGCTTGTTCTAAATCACCGGTCATATCGATCAATGGCATTCTATACGGTTCAATTACAGCTGAAAATCTTGAAGAAATACTGGAAGAGGCAGCAAGAACTTGAATCACTTAAGTGAAGGAAATTATAGGGTAATTGTAATAGAAAGCGGAAAAGTAACTGTTGGACAACAATAGCTAAACCAATGGAAAAGATACACGGAAGCGATCAGATTCTGCTACACCATGTGCTTTCAAAAACCAGCGATGAACAAAAGCACATAACAGAAGAGAAAATTTCTATGCTTAGACGCCAAACGGTATCTAAACCTATAATATACATTGGTTCCACTACTTCATCGCACGTTGCCGGGTCTAAGAAAACGCTCAAAGCAGTGGAAGAGTATAGGCAAGAGATGAATGTAGATTTGGAAATCATTGAAGTCGGTAGTATAGGATTATGTTCGCTGGAACCCATTATGGATGTCCAACTACCGGGGAGGTGCAGGGTATCATTTCAAAAGGTAACCGGTGATGTGGTTGCCACCATACTCGACGGTGTGTTGAACAACTTTTTGCCTTCGGAATTTGCACTGGCACAGTACCGAAATCCTCTGCATCAGCCTTGGTTTAACGTACCATTCTTTGACGACCTGCCCTTCTTTAAACATCAACATAGATTGCTGTTGGAGAATTGCGGATTAATTAACCCCGAGAGCATTGAAGACTACATTGCATGGGGAGGATATAAAGCATTTGCCAATGTAATAAGCAACTATACCCACGAAGAGGTTTGTGATGCCATCGATAAAAGCGGACTCCGCGGACGCGGAGGAGGGGGATTCCCCACAGGTAAAAAATGGAAGGAAACGCTGAGTATTGCTGCCAATCAGAAATATTTTATTTGCAATGCCGATGAAAGCGATCCGGGGGCTTTTATGGAGCGTGTTTTAATGGAAAGTGACCCACACCTCATAATCGAGGGAATAGCTATTTCTTCCTATGCTGTAGGGGCTAACAAGGCCATCATATACACCCGAAACCGCTACGCTCTTACCGTCATTCGGTTGGAAAAAGCCATTCAGCAGGCTTACGATCTGGGGTTGCTGGGGTTTAATATTTTTGACAGCGGATTTAATCTTGATATCTCCATAAGAAAAGGGCCCGGAGCCTACGTGTGTGGCGAAGAAACAGCTCTGATAAAAAGCATTGAAGGGAAGCGCGGCATGCCCAACTACAAACCCCCATTCCCCTCAACTAAAGGGTTACACGGTAAACCCACGGTAGTGAATAATGTTGAAACTATAGCCAACGTTCCGCATATTATCAATAATGGGTTTGAATGGTTTAATACCATTGGCACAAAACAATCCAAGGGAACTAAACTTTTCTCTGTATCGGGAAAAGTTAACCGGGTTTGCCTTTTGGAAGTACCTTTTGGAACCCCATTATCGAAGTTAGTTGAGTTGGCCGGTGGAGTTCCCGAGGGGCAAAAGTTGAAAGCTGTACAAATTGGCGGTCCCTCAGGCGAATGTATTATTCCGGAAGATTTACAAACACCCATCGATTTCGAATCCTTTAAAAACAAGGGCCTCGCCATGGGGGCCGGCGGTGTCATTGTTTATGATGATACGGTTTGCATTATTGACATGGTGAAGTACTTCATGAATTTTATAAAACATGAAAGTTGTGGTAAATGTATCCCCTGTCGGGAAGGTTCACAAAGGATGCTCGATATTCTAACCGCTATTTCCAGCCGCCCTGCAAACTCCGACGGGCATGGCTCCCTTGAGCGCTTTAAAGGGGTTATTCTCCTTGAAAGCATGGCCGAGGTAATGCGCGATACTTCGCTGTGCGGACTCGGGCAAACTGCATCCAACCCGCTGATTAGCGCTTTAAAACACTTTAAGAATGAATTTGAAGAGCATATATTCGAGCGTAAATGTGTTGCCGGAGTTTGTCGTAATCTGCGCATTTACTATATCGACGTGGAGAAATGCACGGGATGTGCAGCCTGTGCCAAACGATGCCCAACCAACGCAATCATCGGAACACCCCGCTCGCCCTATTTCGTTGTGGAAGAGAAATGCATTGGTTGTGGTATATGTGAAGAGGTTTGCAAATTTTCATCGGTTTTTTTCAAATAAGTTGATTGACCAGAAAAAAAAACCTTGTAATGGCATAGTTAATAACCGTTTATTGGCAAATGAATTTGAATTGCAATGGAGTTTAGCATAGAAGTTAATAATAGAAAAATTCAGGCTCGGAAAGGGGATACAATACTGGAAACCTTAACCCAAAACGGTATAAAGATTCCCAGACTGTGTAGCGTGAAAAGCCTTTCGCCAACGGGTGCCTGCCGAATATGCGTTGTGGAAGTGGAGGGAATGAAAAATTTGGTGGCATCGTGCTCATACCCTGTAAGCGAAGGTATGGTTATCCATACCCATTCTCCCAGGGTACTGAAAGCACGCAAAGTGCTGGTTGAACTGCTCCTGAGCAATCATCCCGACGATTGCCTGTACTGCGAACGAAATGGCAATTGCGAATTGCAGGATTTATCCTATGAACTCAACGTGCGGGAGCGCAGGATAACCGGTGTAAAGAGCAAACTCAAACTCGATCTTTCGAGCCCCTGCTTAGTAAGAGATTCTTCCAAATGCATACTCTGTGGCAGGTGCGTTAGGGTTTGTGATGAGATACAGTCTGTATCGACTTTTGAATTCATCAACAGGGGAAGCAAAACCCGCATAGGCACCTCGATGAACCGTGACCTAAACTTCTCCAATTGCATAGGATGCGGGCAGTGCATCCTCACGTGTCCAACCAAAGCCCTTCACGAACAATCGTCTCTCGACAGGTTGCAGACTGAGCTGTACAATGATAAACAACAAAAGGTTATACAGCTCGACCCGGCCATTATGGCATCGATAGGCGAAGAATTCGGAGTTAAGCCCGGGAAGGAGATTGAAGGCAAATTGGTTGCTTCACTCCGTAAGATTGGTTTTAACTACGTTTTCTCCACTTCGTTTGCTGCAGATATGGTGTTAATGGAATGTGCCGCAGAGTTAAAGCAACGGATGGAGACCAAAGAAAATCTGCCATTAATTTCAAGTTTTTGCCCTGCCTGGGTTAAGTATGCCGAACAGTTTTACCCGGAACTACTGCCCCATTTATCGAAAGTGAAATCGCCTGCACTTATGCTGGGGGCCATTACCAAATCGTATTTTGCCAATACCATTGGAGTAAAACAAGCCGACATTCTCTCGGTGGTGGCTACGCCCTGCCTGGCACGGAAGTTTGAATCGCAACGAATTGAACTGACAAGGAATGGTATCTCGGACGTGGATATTGTACTAACCACACGCGAACTGGCTCACCTAATACGCATTTATGGCATTGATTTACAAAATATTGAACCTCTCCTACCCGATCTACCATTTAGAACTTCCAGCTCTTCCGGTAAGCTGTATGCCAATGCCGGGGGATTTACCGAAGGAGTCCTTAGAACGCTATACTTCCAAACGACCGGGAAAGAGATTCCCACTACAAAAATTAGCGAACTCAGGTCAATCTCCGGCATTAAGGAGTACGAGCAGAAAATTGGAAAAGAACAGGTCAAAGTGGTTGTTTCCAATGGTTTGACAAATATCAACTCCCTTGTAAAAGCCATTCGGGAGGGTAAACTTGATGCACATTTCGTAGAAATAGTGGCCTGTCAGGGAGGATGTGTCAATGGAGGAGGTCAGCCCATTGGCCTGAGTGTCAAAGATAAAAAGATGCATGCCAAATCTATCTACGATATTGACGACACAGAAATAATGAAAGCCGCCCACAAGAATGCCTTATTGAAAGATGTTTATGACAAGTTTCCTGAAGTAGTGGGAAAGAAAAACGTGGATATTCTCTTATACACTCGGTACACAAAAAGGGATGTTCTTAGATGATATTGAAGATATCAGAAGATTTTGGATTGAAAAAATTACTTGACCCTTAACATTGCAATGAACCACTCGTTACATAAAACAGAACACTAGAACAATGAAGAATCAGAAAACAATTTTGCTGGTTGACGATGATGTGGATTTTCTTTTTCAAATGAAACTCCAACTGGAACGTTTTGGCTTTAAAGTGTTTACTGCAGACAGTCAGAGAGAGGCCGAAGAATTTATTAAAACTTTTAAACCCGATTTGGCCATTTTTGACCTGATGATGGAAAATGAGGACAGTGGTTTTATCCTTTGTTACAAAATGAAAAGATTGTATCCCGATGTTCCGATCGTACTGGCTACGGCAGTATCAGCCGAAACAGGAATTCTATTCGGATTGGACTCCGATGAGGAGAAAAGATGGATTATAGCCGATCTGTACCTTGAAAAGGGGATTAGACCCGATCAATTGCAACGAGAGATTTACAAACTGCTGAAACTGTAGAATGGAAACCCTTGATGTTCTTGTGGTTGATGATGAGCCCGGCATACGTTCGGGGATTTCCCGTATCCTTCAGAACTATACGGTAAACTATCCATTCATGGATGACGATATTCAATTCAAAATCATCGAAGCATCCACCGGGGAGGAGGCACTAACAATTATTAACAGCACGCCTCCGGCTGTGGTGCTGCTCGATAATAAATTACCGGGTATCCAGGGGGTTGAAATACTGGAGTACATCAACAACAACCATTTGGATATCCTGGTTATCATGATAACTTCCTATGCCTCTCTCGACCTTGCCGTTAAGGCAACCAATATCGGCGCATTCGATTTTGTTCCCAAGCCCTTCACTCCTCAGGAGTTAAAAACCACAATGGATAGTGTGGCCAAGCATTACTTCCTCCGCCGCATGACAAGCAAAATGTATAAAGAGGGAAAGCATGTACGATTCCAATTCCTCAGCGTGTTATCGCACGAGTTGAAATCGCCGCTAAGCATAATAGAAAGCAATTTAAAAATAATGCTCAAACACAAAGCCGGCGAAAACATCAACTTTTACGACTCCATGATAGCCGAATCCATATCTCAGGTTAAGTCCATACAGAATATGATTATGGATTTGCTTGATCTGACCAGAATTGAATCGGGAAAAAGCCTTCGGGATGTTCAGCAGGTTGACCTTTGCTCTGTGGCGAAACTAGCCTTGGATACAGTGAAACCGCTTGCCATACAGCGCAATGTGAATATTGAGTATGATCCCATGCAACCCATTCCTTTTCTTGCTGATCAGGAAGAGATGGTGCTCATATTCAACAACCTCGTAACCACAGCCATACGAAACAGCAAAGAGGGTGGAATAGTTAAATTTTCCATCGAGACGAAAGATGCCAATATCCAAATAAAAGTATTCGTTATCCAAGAGGGTTTTTCCAACGGGAATATTTTTGGAAAACTCAGCGAGGTTTCACAATCTCTAATCCAAAGTTCTCCGATTCACACCGAAAGCAGGCTGGAAATTAACTTTATAAAGCGTATATTAGACCTTTACAGTGGAAAAATCGAAGTGATTAGCAAGCAGGACGAGGGCATATTATTTACAGTTCTTCTACCGTTTTCACAAAAATCTACAACATGACACTACCCGAAAAAACCGTTGAGCGATTAAGCCAATATCGGCGCACTCTCATAGAATGCCTTGCACAGGGAAAAACACATATCTACTCCCATCAAATGGCCGGTCTGCACCATACAACTGCCGTTCAGGTTCGTCGCGATTTGATGCTGATAGGCTATTCAAGCGTCAATAAGAAAGGGTACAATGTGCGAGAGCTTATTGATGTCATCGAATCGATCATTGACCATCCCAAGGGTTTAAAAGTTATCGTTGTAGGAATGGGAAACCTGGGGCGAGCCATAACCGCATACTTCACCGGAAAAAGGCCTAAGTTGAGCATTGTGGCCACCTTTGATGTAGATGAAAACAAAGTGGATAGGGTTATCGCAGGAGTAAAATGTTACCATCTCCGTAACATGCAACAGTTTATCAGCGAAAATGATATTTCCATTGCCATCATTTCCTCACCACCTGAAACCGCCGTTGCCATCACCGAAATGCTGGTTTTAGCCGGAATAAAGGGAATTCTCAACTTTACCACAACGCCGCTAAATGTACCGCATTCCGTTTACCTAGAGGAGTACGACATGATTACCTCCATTGAAAAAATTGCATATTTCGTGAAAGGCTTGGGAGATTGATATGATTTAAAACATCCATTGGCACGCAACACTCTCCCTTTTTTTTTCATATTTTTGCCGCAATTAAAAACCATCAGATTGTCTGAGGCGAAATATTCCCAAGGACTCTAATGAATTAATCTAATCCAAAGGACAGGATCTAATGGAAAAGAGAATCGGAGCAGTACTTATCCTTATCGAGAACCGGGATAGCGTACAGAAACTGAATCAGATTTTAACCGCACACGCCGAAATAATTATCGGCAGGCAGGGTATCCCCCTTGTTAGTAAGGGAGTAAGTGTTATTTCATTAATACTTGAGGGTACCTCCGACGAGATTGGCTCTCTTGCCGGTCCGATAGGTAAACTTCCGGGTGTGCAGATTAAATCGCTGATGATGAAAGGCACTTTGCAGTAGTTCCGTTTTTCCTTTGGTTAGAATAATGTTTGAACAGGTAAAAAACTGAACTATTAAAAAGTTGCTACTATGAAATTTACTCCTGAACGCTACTCCATTCCCGATGAGCCCATGAAGCCTTTCATCGATGCCGATGAGATATGGGGTTACATCAACAATGCCAAGCCAACCAAAGAGAAAGTACGCGAAGTTATCGCCAAGGCTCAGGCAAAAAACAGGCTATCCTTAGAGGATACTGCCATTCTGGTCAACACTACCGACCCTGAACTCGTGGAAGAAATTCTTCAGGGCGCCAGAGAGTTGAAAGAAAAGGTTTACGGCAATCGCATAGTGCTATTTGCCCCGCTATACATAGGTAATTACTGCACCAACAATTGCAGTTACTGCGGATTTAGAACCTCTAACCGTGATGCCATTCGCACTACCCTTTGCGATGCAGAGATTGTGAAGGAGGTGGAAGCTTTGGAAGATAACGGGCAAAAGCGGTTGATCTTGGTTTATGGAGAACATCCCACCTACTCGCCCGAATTCATTGCACACACCGTAAAGCTGGTTTACGGTGTAAAGAAGGGTAATGGCGAAATACGGCGCGTGAACATAAATGCTGCTCCTTTTGACATTGAAGGATTCAGGAAAGTGAAAGAGTCGGGCATTGGCACATATCAAATATTTCAGGAAACATATCATCCCGAGACATATGCCAAATACCATTTGGGCGGTAAAAAACGCGATTACAACTGGCGGTTAACCGGTCTCGATAGGGCACAGGAAGCAGGTCTCGACGATGTGGGAATTGGTGCCCTGTTCGGGCTGTACGACTGGCGTTTCGAGGTGCTTGCGCTTATTAGGCATACCAGCCATTTGGAGGCATGCTACAATGTTGGTCCACATACCATCTCTTTTCCCCGCATTCAAGACGCTGCATCCATCGATTCGAAGCTGGAATATAAGGTTTCCGATGAGGATTTTGTTAAGCTGGTTGCCATCCTACGTTTGGCTGTGCCCTACACAGGATTAATCCTAACCGCCCGCGAATCGGTAGCTGTACGACGTCAAGTATTACAGTTCGGTGTTTCCCAAATCGATGGAGGCACAAAACTGGAATTGGGAACTTACTCCGAAAGCAAGAATGAGGAGCAGAACCTCAACCGAGAACAGTTTATGATTAACGACAACCGTTCTCTGGGCGAAATCATCGACGAACTCATTGAACACGACTATATTCCATCGTTCTGTACCGCCTGCTATAGACTTGGCCGAACGGGAGAACATTTCATGGAGTTCTCAGTCCCAGGATTCATCAAACGGTTCTGCACGCCCAATGCCCTGCTTACACTCACTGAGTATCTGGAAGACTATGCTTCGGATGAGGTTAAGGCCAAAGGCTACAAATTGATAGAGAAAACCCTACAGGAAGTGCATGAACAGCGAAACTCCGCGGAGATAAGAAACAGAATTGCAAGGATTAAACAGGGCGAGAGGGATTTGTACTTTTAGCAGAAAAGATAAAGTTTATCTTTTTCCGTCTGTATCTGAATATTTTCAGGAGGGTTTACCAGAAATCCGCCACTGAGAATACAATTATCATCGCCATCATATAGTACTGACTAACAAAACTTTACTTACAAGATAAGTAGATACTTTGAATAATCAAGGCTCCTAATCAATTTAGGATTACCCTTTTTTAAAAGTGAACTTTGTGGTCAGCCCATTATCGCTGTAGTATCATTGTAATCCTATTTGCAACAATTCATTTTGTAGTAAAACAGTGGTAATTTTTGCAATGGGTAAAAGGATTGATCCCAATGTAGGTGATGCGCACAGGTCAATATTGCTTCCCCAAAGGGAGGTTTACCATTAAGTGATGCTCTTTCCTGCTAAGGGTCGGATAATTCATTTCCTCAACCATACACTTTGTAAGAGAGCTATAGTTGGCATTGATGAACAAGTAGTATTTCAACCCATTTCCCATTGAATTTGCATAAAATTTTAATAATTTTGTTGCACGAAAACAGATAAATGATGGTAGTAAAAGTTTCGATATCATCACTGGCAAAAAATGTGTATCGCAATATAAAGAATCGCGACGCTTTCCATTTCCATTGGGTGTAGCATAGCACCCACCCCTTCACCTCTTTTTATTATTTTCTATTAACAAACTTTTTAATAATTATTTGCCATGGAATTACCATTTGCAGAATCATATAAAATCAAGATGGTTGAAACCATCAGAAAGAGTACGCGTGCTGAGCGTGAGAAATGGATTAAAGAGGCCAAGTACAACCTTTTCAACCTGAGAAGTGAAGAGGTCTTCATCGACCTTCTCACCGATTCGGGAACCGGTGCCATGAGCGACCGTCAGTGGAGCGCCATGATGCTGGGCGATGAGAGCTATGCCGGCTCTTCGTCATACCACAACCTGAAGAATACCATTCAACGTATCTTGGGATTCGAGTACTTCATGCCCACGCATCAGGGAAGGGCAGCCGAGAATGTGCTCTTCTCAGTCCTTATTAAAGAGGGCGATTACATCCCCGGCAATTCGCATTTCGATACTACCAAAGGGCATATTGAGTTCCGCAAGGCTCACGCAGTTGATTTAACCATCGATATTGCAAGCGATACAGAGGCTTACCACCCGTTCAAAGGGAATGTTGATATTGACAAACTGGATAGCTATCTGGCTAAAAATGCCAACAAGGTTCCCTTTGTCATTGTAACGGTTACCAACAACTCATCGGGAGGGCAACCCGTTTCCATGGAGTGTCTGCGCGAAGTGAGAAGGGTGGCAGACAAGTACGGGAAGCCCGTTCTCTACGACTCGGCCCGTTTTGCCGAAAACGCCTACTTCATCAAAATGCGTGAAAAGGGGTATGAGAACAAGACCATAAAAGAGATTGTGAAAGAGATGTTCTCCTACGCCGATTTTATGACCATGAGCAGTAAGAAGGATGCCATTGTGAACATTGGTGGATTTATAGCCATGAAATCGAAGGATGTTTGGCGCCAATGCTCCACGTACAACATCATGTTCGAAGGATACATCACCTACGGCGGAATGTCGGGCAGAGATATGAATGCCCTGGCAGTAGGGCTAGACGAAGGTACCGAGTTCGATTACCTCGATACCCGAATTAAGCAGGTAGAGTATCTTGGCAATAAACTCACCGGTTTTGGGATACCCATTCAATCGCCTCCGGGTGGTCATGCCATTTTCGTAGATGCAGACAAAGTGCTTCCCAATGTTCCCCGCGAACAGTTCAGGGCTCAGACGTTGGGCATTGAATTGTACCTTGAGGCAGGTATAAGGGGCGTTGAAATTGGTGCCATCCTTGCCGACCGCGATCCGGTTACACGGGAAAATCGCTTTCCAAAACTGGAACTTCTCAGGCTGGCCATTCCTCGTCGCACCTATACCAATAATCACATGGATGTGATAGCCGTTGCTCTTAAAAACGTGTACGACAAGCGCGAGTCTATCAACAAAGGGTTTAGAATTGTTTGGGAAGCTCCCATCATGAGACACTTTACCGTGGAGTTGGAAAGGGTTGGTTGATAATCGATTTATGGGTTGAAGAAGGGTAAGAGCCTCAGTTCATCGGTTGTTTGAAAACTTGTTTGCGTTTCGCTCACAATACTATACCTTTGTATAAAACTATGCGGCATGTTAAAATCGATGACAGGTTTCGGCAAAGCCGAAGTGAAATTTGGCAACAGGAAAATTATCACTGAGGTAAGATCGCTGAACAGCAAACAATTGGATATATCAAACCTTAAAATCCCCCTTTTATACCGGGAGAAGGAACTGGATATCAGAAACCTCATTGCTCAATCGTTACAGCGAGGGAAAGTGGATATATACATCACCACGGAGGAGGACGAAGTGACCACCCTGCCCACCATCAACTCCAAGGTTTTCAAAGCGTATCTAAAGCAATTTGAGGCCATTGCCAACGAGTTGGGCATATCGTTGGAGTATGAGTCCTTATTCCAAACCATTCTGAAACTACCCGAAGTTTTCAACTCCGAGAAGGAAGATGTTTCGCCACAGGAGTGGGAAGCTTTGATAAACTGCGTGTCGCTGGCATTGGATAACCTCAACGATTTCAGGTATCAGGAGGGCAAAGCCACCGAAAAAGACTTGATTCTGAAAGTCAAACAGATAAAGGAACTGCTATACCAATTGGCCACATTTGAGGGAGAGAGAATTGAAGAGGTGAAGGGGAGGTTGCTTAGCAGTCTTGCCAAGTTGGGCAGCGATGTTACGGTTGATGAGAACCGTTTTGAACAGGAACTTATTTTTTACCTGGAGAAACTGGATATCAATGAGGAAAAAGTACGGCTGGACAATCATTGTAAATACTTTCTGGATACTCTGAACGAAGAGGAACAGATTGGCAAGAAGCTGAGTTTTATTGCTCAGGAAATGGGAAGAGAGATTAATACTCTTGGTTCCAAAGCCAATCATGCCGAAATACAGAAAATTGTAGTGCTTATGAAGGATGAGTTGGAAAAGATTAAGGAACAGCTTCAAAACGTATTGTAGAGATTGGCTTATCCTTTCTCTTTTCCAATTACATTCTTTTGGTTAATAATTGTGCACAGCGCATTTTACAACAAGAAGGCTATGAACGGTAAGCTGCTTATTTTTTCTGCCCCTTCGGGCTCAGGGAAGACAACCATTGTTAAGCGTTTGCTTGGACAAATCCCTGAGTTGGAGTTCTCCATTTCGGCCTGTAGCCGCCCCAAGAGGGAAGGCGAAGTGAACGGACGTGATTATCACTTTCTTTCGGTGGATGAATTCAAGAAGAGGATTGAGAATGACGAGTTTGTGGAGTGGGAAGAGGTATATCCGGGTTCGTTCTACGGCACTCTTAAATCGGAGGTGGAGAGGATTTGGCAAAAGGGGCACCACGTGGTTTTCGATGTGGACGTGAAGGGCGGGCTGAACATCAAAAGGCTATATGGCCAAAGAGCACTTGCCATTTTCGTCATGCCTCCTTCCATTGAGGAGTTGCAAAAGCGCCTTGAACTGCGCGGCACCGAAACGCCCGAAACCCTAGCAAAACGTGTGGGCAAAGCGCGCGAAGAGATGGGTTACACCAAGGATTACGATCTGGTAATCGTGAATGACAATTTGGACAAGGCCGTTGCAGAAACCATGGAAACCGTTCAACGATTCATACAACAGCCATGAAAACGGGACTGTTCTTCGGTTCGTTCAACCCTATCCATATTGGGCACGTTGCCATAGCGGGATACATAGTGGAATTTACCGATCTGGAGGAACTTTGGTTCGTGGTAAGTCCTCATAATCCGCTTAAACCACAGGCCCAACTGGCCGATATCAGGCATAGGATGGAAATGGTTAAGCTGGCCGTTGCCAATTTATCCCCATCCATGGGAGTTTGTGATGTTGAAATGCAGTTGCCCCAACCCTCCTACACCATCGACACGCTGAAAGTTCTGGGTGAGAAGTATCCACAAAGGCAATTTACCGTTATCATGGGTGCCGATTCCATTGACAGCATAGGCAAGTGGAAGGATAGCGCATCGCTGCTCAACGACTATCGCATCATGGTTTACCCCCGATTGGGCTCGGACATGGAGAGGATAAAGAGGGAATACCATGTGGAAACACTTGCGGCTCCTATCATTGAACTCAGCTCAACATTCATTCGGCAATGCCTTCGCGATGGAAAAATTGTACAATACTTCATGCCATCCGAAGCGTACCGCTACATGCTAACCAACCGAGTATACAGCAATTTGTAAACAACTGCTAATCAACAAAAACACTACATCCTTTCGTAATACCTTTGTGGTTACCCTCCGCAATTCCTGTAGGCCATGTACGGATATTTAAAATCGGTGGGCGGAACAAAAGTTTCCTTAACAGTACGCGGACTTGTCCAGCGCAACAGGTTGTTGGGGCCACCGGCCTTATCGTTGGTGCCGCTTGCCCTGGCTCCGCCAAATGGCTGCTGCCCTACCACTGCCCCGGTGGGCTTATCGTTGAAGTAAATATTACCGGCTGCATAGCGTAGCGCAACACAGGCCTCATTGAGCGCTTTTCTATCGGTGGATATAACGGAACCCGTCAACCCGTATGGTGATGTTGTATCAACCAGATGCAGCGTTTCTGCCCATTTCTCATCATCATAAACGTAAACGGACAGAACGGGACCAAATATCTCCTCCTCCATGGTCACGAAGTGGGGATTCTTCACCACTATAACCGTGGGCTCAATAAACCAGCCCTTGCTGTCATCACCCTTTCCGCCAAAAATCACCTCGGCCTCGTCCGATTTTTTTGCCCTGTCGATGTAGCCCATGATATTGTTGAATGCGGTTTGGTCAATTACGGCGTTCATAAAGTTGCCGAAATCCTTCACATCACCAACCTTAATCTCATCCATCATGGATTGCATTCTCTCCCTAATGGGGTTCCAAAGCGACTTGGGAATGTAGGCACGCGAGGCTGCTGAACACTTTTGTCCCTGATACTCAAAGGCTCCCCTAACCAGTGCAGTGGCTGCCACGTCGGTATCGGCCGAGGGGTGTACCACCACGAAGTCCTTACCACCCGTTTCGCCCACAATTTTTGGGTACGACTTGTACCTGTGCAGGTTTTCCGCAACCTGTTTCCACAGATGGTTGAACGTGGCGCTGGATCCCGTGAAATGGATTCCGGCCAACATGGGATGCGGAATGGCTGTATTTCCGATAACAGAGCCTTTCCCCGGGATAAAGTTGATTACCCCATCGGGCAATCCGGCCTCTTTGAAAATCCGCATCAACAAATAATTTGAAAGTATGGCCGTTGTGGCAGGCTTCCAAACCACAGTATTGCCCATGAGTGCAGGCGACATGTTGAGGTTTGAGGCAATGGCCGTAAAATTGAACGGTGTGATGGCCAACACAAACCCCTCCAGGGGTCTGTACTCCACCCTGTTCACCACGCCCGTTTCGGAGTAGGGTTGCTGATTGTATATTTCGGAAATGAAGTAAGAGTTGAACCTTAAGAAGTCGATGGTTTCGCATGCCGCATCAATCTCGGCCTGAAAAACGCTCTTCCCCTGCCCCACCATGGTGGCCGCATTGAGCTTGTGGCGATATTTTTTGGATATCAGTTCCGCGATTTTCAGATTGATACTCGAACGCTCAATCCACGACACCGTTGCCCAATGCTCATGTGCAACCAGTGCAGCATCGATGGCCATTTCCACTTCTTTGGGCCCGGCCATATGGTAGCGTGCTATTACCTTTTTATTATCATGTGGCATGGTTATCTCGCCCATATTGCCGGTTCGTATCTCTTTACCGCCAATAATCAGGGGGATTTCAGCAATGGTATTGCTTTGCTTCTCAATCTCATCCAGTAAGGCCATCCGTTCGGGTGAACAGGACTCGTACATCAGCACGGGCTCGTTACGCGGCCTCTCGAAGTTGTATATGGCATTATTCATAGCGCTTTGTTTTGATTAACTTATTTGTAATTAATCTAAACAACAGTTTAACTATTGCTATGTTCAAAAAAAAGTCCAACCCCGATATGGGGCTGGACTTCAATTTTCAACTTAAACTAACTCTATTGTGGGCTCATAACTATCTCCAGCATATTGGCATCCTTGAAGAAAGACTTGGCTGCTTTTTGAACTTCCTTCACATTTAACTTTTTAACCAGTGTTTCATAGTTGCTAACGATGTCAATGCCATTATTGTAGTACTCCTTGATGGCCGATGACCAGAAACGGTTCTCCCGTAGGTTTTCCTGACGATCCTTCAGGAAGTATTCCTTTGCCTTATTCAGGTCAACCTCAGTCGGCCCCTCGTTGAGAATCTTACCATATTCGTCATGAATTATTTCTACCAAACGTACAGCCTTATCGGGATCTGTATCGAAATACATGGTCATGGTTAGCTGATTTATAGGAACTTTAGCAAAGCTATACCATGTTTGTACGCCATACGTTCCTCCTTCACCCTCCCTAATGGTTTCGGTGTACCTAAGATCCAGTACATGCTCTATTGCATCAGCATAAATCCTGTTTTCGAGGTTATATGTAACGGGTGCCTGATACGATACGAAACATGAACTTTTGGGAACTTGCATGGGGAATGTGAATGGATATTTATTTGTCCCCTTCGGGAATCGGATGTTATTATCCTTCCAACTCTCTTTCCGCTTAATATTGGGTAGCGATCCCAGATAAGTCTCTACCAATGACTTGAGTGCATCCATATTGATATTGCCTACGAATACGAATGTAAAATCACCGGCATCGGCAAAGCGGTTGCGGTATATGGTTTCTATTTTACCAAGGTCAACTTCTTTCAGCAAATTGATATTCATGGGTCTTTTACGGAAATGCCTATTCATGCTGATATAAGAGATTGAATCGCGGAAAACCATATTGGGACTATTGCCCGCATTTTGCAATATAGCTTGCATCCTCGACATGTATGCATTGAAAGCAGACTCATCGAAACGCGGACTGGTGAAATAGAGATGGGTGAGCTGTAACATCTCTTCCAAGTCATTGGGTGAGCAGTTACCATTGAAACCCTCTTCGTTCTCGCCAATGTATGGGCTAACATTCACTATTTTTCCGGCCAACATTTTTTCCAACTCAATACGGCTATGATTCCCCACCCCGCTCATTACTGCAATGGTCGAAGTCATTTGAGCCGAGGGAACATCCTTGTCGTCCACAAGTGAAAATCCGCCGGGGCTAAAGGCTGACAGCAAAATTTCATCCTCTTTGAAATCGGTGGGTTTAACAATCACTTTTACCCCATTCTCCAGCTGCCATTCCGTAACTTTCAGTATATCATTCCTGGTTTCTTTCACCACTTTACCTGCCTTGGGCACAACCGAAACAAGCGGTTCACTTTTCACATTATCCACATAGGGATCCAGAGGGGTTGCCTTAATTTTATTGTAAATGCTTACCAGTTCCTCTTTAGTCGGGACATTCTCCTTTTCCTTATCAGAAGCGCTGATGAAAAGAACTATATTGTCATCGGTAATCAACTCTTTAATCAATTCATTGACTTCTTGTAAAGAAATAGCGGGCACCAGGGTTTGAGAGAACATGTATTCGAATTCGATTCCAGGAATAGGCTCATTCTCAGTAAAATGGGCAAAGTATTCCCATACATATTTATCATTCTTCTCTTTGTCTTTCTCTTTATACTTTTTATCAATATTCCTCATGTAATCGGCCTTGGCCCTGTCGAGTTCGGTTTGAGTAAAACCATGCTGATCGAGCCTGAAACTCTCTTTAAGTATATTTTCGAGCGCTTTAACAGGTTCATTTTCTCGGGCAATGGCCAAAAGCACATAGGATTCCAATGTTCGTGTAAGGTTCCCATTGTAGCTGAATGCGGCCACAAAAGGCGGATTTTCCTGCTGTGTCAGCTCATTAAAACGATTGTTAAGCATTTGCGAAAAAAGGCTCTGAACAATATTCTTTTTGTAGTAACCCAAATTTTTCTCATTTTGTGGAGTGGCGGGGTGTTTATAGTAAACCTCAACCATGGTACGGGTTATCTCGGGATCGATGAATGTGCCTGCCAAAATCTCCTTATGCTCAGGCACCTCAAAATCGGGACGGGGATCCTGTTTCTCCCTTGAAGGGATTTGCGAGAAGAGTTCCTTAACCTTACTCTCCATCATTTTGGCATCAAAATCGCCGACAATGATCAGGGCCTGCAAGTCGGGGCGATACCAATCGCGGTAGAAACGGCGTAGTGTTTCATATTTGTGGTTATTGATAACATCAATACTCCCAATAACATCCCTTTTGGCATATTTGGATCCTTGGAACAAGATCTTATTCTTTTCCTGCGAAGCCCGCCAATCGGCCGTTCTTCTCGTGCGCCACTCCTCTCTGATTACGCCACGTTCGGCATCTATTTCATTATCTTCGAAAGCAATGTAACTTGACCAATCGTGCAGTATTAGAAGTGCACTGTCAATAATACTCTCCCTGAATAGTGGGACGTTTGACAAGTTGTAAGCCGTAACGTCCTGACCTGTAAATGCGTTGACATTGTGTCCGAACTTAACGCCTATACTCTCCAGGTAATTCAAAATGCCTTTACCGGGAAAATTTTTGGTTCCGTTAAAAGCCATGTGCTCGGTGAAGTGTGCCAGACCATCCTGATCATCATCCTCGAGGATAGCCCCAACGTTGTGCACTATGTAAAACTCGGCACGTTCTTTTGGTTCACTGTTGCTACGAATGTAGTACCGCATACCGTTGTCCAGCTTTCCGATGACAACTTTGTTGTCAATAGGCACGAGGCTGTTCCAGTCAATGGATGGTTGCTGAGCAAACAGCAGGAAACCAGTTAATACGAAAAACAATAAACTGGTAATAGATTTCAATGATTTCATGGTGTTGTTTTTAATTAAAGTTAAGATTTCAATCAAAAGTATAGATTTTAATCAACATGCCAGGTTTAAAAATGTCATTAAAAAGAATATTAACATTGATTAACAAATATATGCCTTGGGGAGCACTCAAAAAAGGGTTGCCCAGACTCATATGAATCTGGGACTATTTGGGTAGAAAAAACGCTTGGCTGACAAAAAACGAACCTGGGCAACCCCACTGCTGTAGTATGCAGTTTCTGTATAGTTTAGTGTTGTTGGGGAACACTGTCGATATAAAGAATAAAAATCATGCCAAAAATTCACTTCCATTGTCACACTCAGGTAATCAGTGAGTAAACCCCGCATTATAGACCCGAAATAATAAAACAGTGTTATTCTTTATTCCCAATTTGGGGATTTTAAACACATTGATCGGATAAAAGGTGAATCTCAATATTGGAGGATTACCCATAGAAAATAGTTAAATCTCAGTGAATTAAAAAATTAGTTCTCCATTTTTAAAAAGAATGATATCTTATTAGTATTTTTTTTGTAAATTTCGATTGTCAAAATGCATCGTTAAATAGTAACCGGGCATCATAATAAGCTATACATATGAAAAAAATATTGAAACTCATCGGATTATTGTTAGGCTCATTATTATTTATCTTCCTGTTACTCAGGATAATTTGGCTGTTCAATGCTAAGAAAGAGCTGAATATTTACATCCTTGACAAAACCGTTACCCGTATCGACAGACCGGAACACAAGAGCTTTACCTGGATATTAAACAATCGGCGCTTTGTAATGCCCAATAAAAAGGCATACTCTCATACCAAGGATTACTATGGTTTCTTTCCGATAGATATTAAGAATGAGGTATTCGACTTTAAGAGTATCCGAATAAATGAGGTGGATGCATATGCATCCATTTTTGATATTGCATACTATGCTGATTGTTACGGAGTACACTCATTTGAGTGGTATAAAGGGAAAACTAAACCCGTCTATTCGCAAAAAGTTTACGGCGGCTTGAACCAAAATGACTACCTGCTAATGAAAAAAATGATCGATAATAAAAAATTGGTCATAGCCGAATATAATATGTTTAGCACTCCCACCAATGCGCTCGTTAGAAGCAAAGCCGAAACACTTATGAACATTCAATGGACCAGTTGGGCAGGGAAATATTTTTCCAACCTCAACATTAATCAGAAATGTGGTCCTCCGGAATGGATGAAAAATTTGTACGAATCGCAACATATGGGAGTGTGGCCAACAGATAAAGGGGGTATCGTGCTGCTTAACAACGATGGGCTCATTGAATTGCTTATTGAAGATGAGCATCTGAATTCAATAACCCCTACAATCATTACTCAACCTGAAGGGATTGCAAAGTATGGGGTATGTGAAAGTGTACCCTTCGAACAGTGGTTCGAGTTCGTATTACCCAATGAGAATGAGGTGGTTTCGTATTTGGAAATAGACGTGAATGCCAAAGGGGAAGACATTCTCTCGAAAATGGGATTAAGTGCCACAACTCCGATGGTTATTAAGGACCCCAATGGTACATACTTTTATTTCTGCGGTAACTTTGGCGGCAATCCGGTTCAAATGTGGACAGCCAAAATTGCCGGCGGCAAGTGGGTAAACCGATTTTTATATCAATTCAATGCTAAAAATCGTACCATTTTCTTTCACAACTACTATGCGCCACTGATTAACACGATATTAAACGATTACTACGCCTTGAAGAACGAAAGTTAGGTAGTTCTGTGGCAAGTGATTCAATAATTGATCAATCCTTTTCCTTTCAATACATTTTAAACAAATAACCTCTTATGCTTTATCCTTTGGACAGGGGAGAAAGATTTTTTCTCGTTAATGACAGAATATTTGAGACTCAGGAATTTGCAACTAATATGATTCCTAAAGGTGAAGTGATTTACGAAGTCTTTCGTGTGGTGGGGTCAAAACCTATTTTTTTACGCGAACATCTTGACAGGCTTTTCAAATCATGCCTCAAAACAGGAATTAATTGCCCTACTGTAGAAGAATTTGCAAGGAATATCCTTAACTTACTGGAAAAAAATCCGGTTAGTGAAAAGAATTTGAAGATTTCTCTGTTTTTCGACCCTGACCGACTGGAATTTTTACAACTTTTAGCCTATTTCATTGATAGCCGATACCCTACACAGGCCGATTACCTTAATGGCATTAAACTTGAAATGCTTCCCATGGAGCGTGAAAATCCCAATGTGAAGTTGGAAAATCCCAAAATGAGAGGTGCTGCAGAAAAAGCCATTTGTCTATCGCAAACCAGTGAGGTGCTCCTTGTTGACAAGGAGGGGTTTATAACTGAAGGGAGCAGATCTAATTTTTTCGTTCTGCAAAAAGGAATAATCATCACTCCCCCATCCAATGTTGTGCTTGAGGGTATTACACGAAGTAAGGTGCTCAATATTTGTAAAGAGCAAGGTATCCCCCTCGAGATCAGAAAATTTCATCATTCGGAACTCCAAAAGATTGATGGGGCATTCATAACAGGCACCTCGCCTAAGGTCCTCCCTGTGAATCGCATTGGTGATATTGCACTTACTGTGGGGCAGCCCATAATTTTACAGATTATGCATTCATTCGATGAACTGTTTAAGGCGGAACTATCCGGCAATCCTACCTAAAGGCAATAGCAAAAAAGGCAACTAATGGTTGCCTTTTTTTACATATAAACTTCCCTACCTATTAATTGTGATATGTAGGGCACCTTTTAGCAGGAGTTAAAACAAAAAGTTAAGCCCTATGTAAGTGCCGCTTTTTCCGTCGCGTTTATCGAAGGGCCTGCCATGATCAATGGCAATGATGAAATTCCGATTCATAACAATCCTAAAACCACCTCCATAGCTTAAATGGAAAGACTCTTTGTCGGTGCTAAATATCTGATCTTCAGTGATACCGATGCCAACATCCTCCGGATCGACAAAATAGTCGCCAAATTGAACAGGCTTTACCACACGTCCGCCATCCAAAAAGCCATTGAGCGACAGGTAGAAATTCTGATTGATGAAAGTGAAATATACGAATTTCCATCGAAGTTCTAAATTTCCATAGGCAATGCCATCGCCAACGACCCTGTTGCGAATAATGCCGCGAAGCGATTCACTTCCTCCCAACCCCTCGGAGGTAGCACCACGCAGTATAAGCGTAGTGACATTGGGCTGGAGGTAAAACGGGCAATTGCCGAATACCGTGGTTTGGAAACCCAACCGGTATGCAAACGTGAGCCGTTCGGGAAAAAGGGTAAAATACTGACGGTGGGTAAGAGAAAATTTCATGTGTTGATAATCCTTTCCAACGCCTAAAAACGAAGGGGCAAAAGTTACTACCGCTTCTGTCCAAATCCCCCTGTTGGGGTTGGGTTCATTATCCCTGGTATCATATACTACCCCAGCTTTTAAGTATGTTGCCAGACCTCCGTCTTTTTCTCCGGGTTTTATAATACCCCATTTAACAAAATGCTCGTATAGGGTAAGAGTATCGGGAAGAAGATTTTCGGTTTTTCCCTCATTGAGCTTGTCAATATCCACTCTGCCAATGCTGAAATCGTACACACCAACGCCAGCTGCCCACCCCAAATTATTAACGGGTAGTTTTCCCTGCAAATCAATGGAAAAACGGAAAAGCCTACGGTCGTATTTGTAGAATACCCGCGACATGTAGCTGTTGTCCTCATCGTCAGTCCACAACGAATTGTACTGCGATTCGTAACCGTTGAACCCATAGAAATCGTAGGTTTTATCGGTTAAGTAACTCAAATCGGTGGTAAACCTGATGCCGGGAATCAGAGTCTTGGTATCGAAAAATATTCTGTTGATACCGCTGCCCTTGGTAAATCTAGACCACTCTAAGTAAAGGTTATGGTTAAAGTCGGGATATCGGCTTCCATCGCCATAGTTGAAAATATTCAATAGAGCTCCGTATTGAAATCCCAAATCGGAGTCGAATGATACTACAGGTAAACCGCCAAAGTTCCAACCCTTTTTTACCTTATCAATCTTTGTTCCCCCCTCCTCGGTTTGCGCCCACAAGGAGCCTGCAAATAGAAAGCATACTGTCAGGATGAGTACAACACGTTTTGTTTTCATAGTTTTCAGGTTTTAGTTTTTCAAATGTAAAATATTTCTTTCAAAGTACGAACATAAAAACCTATGGAGAGCGGTCAATTAATCGAACGATCTGATTATGTAAACATCGTAATCGCCCAAATATTTAAAGCCCAATTTTTTATACAATCTAACGGCAAAAATATTATTCTTATGAACCTCCAGCTTGATCTGATAGCCTTTCACTTTGGCAAAGTTTATCGATTGCTCCGTTAACATTCTCCCAATGCCTTTTCGCTGAAAATCGGGTTTCACGCCAATATGATGCAAATGGATTCTTCTACCATCAAAAGTCATCCACGAAGTGCCCACAACTGTTCCATCATTCGTTTCGGCAATAAGCATGCATCCGCCCATGGCAATGCTATGCTCAATGATGGCCTGATTATCGCCCCTTTGGGCTCCGCCCAAATCAGTTTGATTCCACACCTCAATAACTGCAGGGTAATCGGACGGTTTATAGTGACGTATGGTTATTCCTCCTTGCATTTTGATGTTGAGTTATTGGCAAAAGTATGTTTTTTTAGCAAAAGTTATTTACCTCTTCTGATTGGCAAATTAATATTCGACTGATTTGGCCATGTCTAATGAATCTTTCTAACGATTTTTTGATCCAATCTGTTGAATTGCCGTGCCAACTGCCTACGTGTCACAATCCCCACCGACCGGAAAGGAACGTTACTTTCTTTAAGCGCCATACAAACCCATGTATTGCAAGTGCGAAACAGGTGATATTTCCTTTTTGCAAGGAAAAAGTTTCTGTTACCTGCATGCAATGGGGAAAGGATCGTTTCTCCATCCTTATCCCTGATAAAACTATTGGATATGAAGGAAATCAAAGAGTTATACTGATCGTTGCTGAGTTTTACCTCAAAAAGGGATGCGAAAGACCCATAGTACAATTCGGGGTGCGTTTGAAAAGCATGGATTCGGATAACCGATTGCGTTGGAATTAAAACTGCACGTATGGCAAGGATGATACTAATACCCGGCTCCTGATAGAAAGCTTCATCGCCCCATCCTATATCGAGGTATTTTTTGTCGTTGTACCTTTCCTTGTCATGCCAAATGCTATCGGGAATGGTAGCAGTTTCCAGTATAATACCGGTATGCCAGCCTTCCTGAACAACATAGATCGTATGGTTGTGCGGTATAACCTCGCCAAGGGCAGATATACATGGGTAAACAGCCAGTAAGATATGCAGCCATTTCGGGTACATCACACAATGGGCAATGATTAGTAAAATTTTGAAAAACTCCGAATGTCCCTATGATGCGTCCTTTCGGTTGGCAATAAATACTTAACTAAACCGGGCAATTCTAAACTTTAAGTAAGCCTATCAGCATCTCGGGAATAATACTTTTTCGTTCCTCAATAAAGGCTTGAAATTCCTCCTTGGAAAACTGATTCCTGTCGCAAATAAGCTCTTTAATGGCAAAGGGGAAAAGAATTAGTGATATCGGTTGAGTGTAGCAGCAGTAAGGGATTGCGGGTTACTTTCCTGTCAAAATACACCGAAGTTTGAGCGGGGCAGAATGCTTGATTTACCACTGAAACCCTTATTGCTGCTACACTTTGTTACCAACTGGCCTTCTTTCTTGTCAAGCGATACACCTTTTTGTTTATCAACTATTTCTATCATTTCGTTTTGTCTGTCGGATAGTGTATCGGCAAAGTTTTATTTTTTAGTGAGGGAAGATTTTTTGTTTTTCTTGCCGGGTGGGCAAAGCAAGCTCTTTTGCAAACTTTGGTTTGTGAGTTGGCATTCTGCGGTTTGCAAATGTGCTTGCTTTACGTCCGGCATTGCTTAATTAAATTTGCCAGTAATTTGTGAAATATCAAAGTTTCCGTTAATTCCTTGAACTTCGATTTTTCCATGTAAAATATCAAAGAAGAAGTTTCTAATTTTCTCCATTGTCAAAGTTGCTGGTTGTCCTTTCGCATCTACTCCCAAATCATAGGTTTTTAGCAATTGAGTACCCAAGCTTGCGGCAGTTAATAAAAAGTGATTTTGAAACTTATCGGTATCCAACAAGTCGGCTGCCAACACTTTACCTATTACAGTGTAACTGCGCAACGTTTTCTGAATTTCCTCATTGGTGAGCGTAGTTTTTACCTCATCGGTAGTAATATTCATTTCAATTTTACCTGAATTTTGCGCCTGTGGAAGTCCTTTGTAGAGTGCGCCCAAGTCAGCCAAACTCAAATTGTAAAGCCTTGCATCGGCGGTAGCAATCATCGGCTCAATTGAAAACGCACTCGGCAAAAGCAAGGAAATACTGCCTTCTACCCGCACCGACGGCGTGTTGAACGTGCCGACAAGGCTGTTTTTGAGGTCGATTTGCTGCGTAGCAAACACACCGCCAACCACTATACTGTTTTCCAACACGACATCATCTGCATAAATGCTGCCCGCCACAAAAGCATTGTAAAGCGCTACACTCTTGGCGTTTATATCGGAATGGAAAACGAGTTTGGCGTTTTCTGCCCGCGAAACAAGGCTGTTTGCCGAGCCAACGCTCTTTTTGAACGCAATATTGCCTTTTGCCTCGCTGTTGACATAAAGTTCCAATTGCGTGAAAACAGCACCTTGAATTTCGAGGTCGCCGTTTTGGATTTCTAACTTGTGGGCATAAACCGGTCCTTCAACTACCGCATTGCCCTGCACTGTAATAGTGCGATTGAGTTCCGCGGCCTTTTCGGGCAAAATAGAGCCGCGCACCAGGTTGTCTTTCAATTGTATGTTGCTTTCGTTAAAACGAAGTTCTTTTAACTCTTTCATTGTGATATTATTTTTATGATTAAACTGATTTTATTGAGCTGAAATTTAGCATTTTAACAATATTTTCCCGCACACGATTTGTGTGTGTATCGCCTGTGGAATAACGATTGCTGACTTCCGCGTTGAAATAACGCCCGATTTTCTCGGCATTGTCTTTGGAAACGTTTCCCCAAGTTTTTGCCTGAAAATCAGAAATCATTTCGTTTGCCTGCATTTTTGGCAAAAAATCGGCTTGATACAGATTTTTGTCAATCTGACTTTTTTCGTTTTGCGTTTCGATAAAGCAGACAGGCGAATACTGCACGGCTGCAACGCTCTCGTTCAGAACGGTTTGATTGATTGTGTCGTTCAAGCGTTTCTGTTTCACGAGAAAAGTATTTGCCTTGCCGATAGTGTCAAACGCGCGTTTTTTGGCAATAGAGGCAGAAAGTCGCACCTGTAAATCGCCGCTCTCCGCGCCAAAAACGGCCACAGTACTTGCCAAATCGCCTGTCAAGGTGCGTCCTGCATGCTTGTCGCTCTGATTTTTGAAGACGAAAGCAGGCTTGTCCAATTCGTAAATACGGTTGGAAAGTTCGTTGTCCAAGTCCTCAAAAATTTTCAGGTAACGGCTCGAAATACGCTGATAGTCGCCTTGCATCTGCGTTTGTTTTTCCACACAACGTTTTGCCATTGAGTGCAGGTGTGCCAAATGGGAATCTAAACGGCTCGAAAGTTCTGCAATCTGCTGGCTGATTTCAGAGCGAATTGTTTTGAAAAAACCTTCTACAATGGTACTACCCACTTTCTTTGCGTTGCTGTCGATAGATACAATTTGTGCCGTTTCGGTAGCAACGACTGCACCAGTGAGAACATTTACAGAATTGTTACAATTCGCTACACTATTGTCGAAAGGAGTTGTTTCAACATCAATATTTACCTGTACATCTTCGTAAGCCGTACCGCTGTATGGTACACTTCCACTATATGGTTTTCCATCTACAGAACCAGAATAACTGACTCGACCCGAATAGTGAACTGCTATTTGTTTATGAAAACTTTGTCTATAACTCATAATTGTTCGTTTTTAAGGGTTTGAAAATTATTAGCCATAAACAGTTTGTTAGCCATATCTTTTACCCGCTGCGAACTGCCCGAATTAGAAAGATATTTGCTGAACTCGCTTTTTACCTCCTTGTCGATTTCTTTTGACGGTTGCCACTCAATATTTTCAATATTGGAATTAACCGTGTTTTTAATGGTTGATTGAGTTTGTTTGCTCAACTGTGCATTATTTAATTGAATATCAATATTTTTGCTGTCGAATTTATCAAAATTACACTCTGAAATTACCACAGGAACGGACAGGGTAGAATTTTCAACATTGCCTTTTTCAAGCAAAATTCTGTCAGTCAATTTTTTCTGTTCCGACATATCGGCAAGAAAGTTTGTCATTGAGTTGATAACTCTCAAACCTCGAAATTTTACATTCGAGGCAATGATCTTCTGACTTGCCGCCAGCGATTCGAGTTGCGAAACAGGGACGGTTGCCGTCAGGTATTTTGTACGGTTAGATACCTTTTCCAATTCTTTAACTGCAAAATCGACAGTTGGTTTATCCAATTCAAAAATTCGCTGTTTCAAGTTTTGATTCAATCCGTTGAAAAGTTTCAGATAACGAGAGGAAATCATATTATAGTCGCGTTCCATTCTGCCGCGTATTGCCAAAAGTTGCTTTTTTTGTGCGTTGAGCTGCATTAAATGCGAATCGACATCGCTTTGCAGTTTGGCTATTTTCTGCGAAATTTGAGAACGAATCAATGTGTAAAAGCCCTTGTTCACATTGTCGCAAACATGGTCGGCGGCTTTCTTTTCTGCCAAAACTACGGCAGTTTGCATTGCTACAACCGCAGTTGTAGTCCCCTTGATATGATTGGACACTGAATGAATTTCCTGTGCCATCGGGTTGGTATCTACTACGCAATCTATATGTGCCATAATCTTAAATTTTTATTTCGTTATCATTATCAAATTCGCCCTGATTTTCAAGAATATCGTCGATTGCCTGCTCGCGATCGAATTCGTCTGCATCGTATTCCAAACCGAGTTCGTCAAGAATTTGCTGTAAAGACTCATCGTCCAAGTCGTTCAACTCACCTTCGGAATATTGATATTCTTCGGTTTCGTCATCCTCTTCTTGTTCTTCGTCTTCAGAAACTTCTTCCTCTTCTTCCTCTTCTTCGTTGTCGTCTTCAGAAAGTTCATCCTCTTGAATTTCGGAATCGTCCTCTGTAAGTTCTTCTTCGGAAATTACTGCCTGTTCTACAACAATTTCCTCGTCTGCTTGCTCGCCCTCCGCCTCTTCGTTCAGGAGATTCCGACCTTCGTCGGAATAACCGTCGAATGGAGTTTCTTCTTCGCGTTCTTTCAGGTTTTCCAACGCATTTTTGGCAATAATCGGCAAATTGAGTGCGAGATGCTCAAAAGTAATGTCTTCTACATTGGGTGAAGGCGGCAATTCCGAAGATTTTGCAAACAGCGGATTAACCAAAGCCAAAGGCTTACGGCGGTCGTTGAGGTCACGTACTTCATCGGCGGCAACTGCCACTTCATTGGAATACCCATCGCGAAGTTTTGCATCGTAATATTCGATATGTCCAAATTTATCGGCTTTCTGGTCAATATCTTCTTTGAGACGTTCCATATAATCTTCAAAATCCGATTGAGTCCGCTTAAATTCGTTTGACTGCATTTCGAATGCAATTAATGTTTCGGCAGCATTATCAACCACATCAACAACGGTGCTGTCAAGGTTACCCTCCGACTGTACCATAGTATCTTCGGTGCGTTGCAACGAAACCAAGGTATTATAGGCAGCCACATATTCCTGCAAACTTTTTCCCATATCTCGAATAATATCAGCGGCTTCGGCACGGTTGCGACCATAAAAATCTTCGCAGTTTTCGTGCCAACGATTCAGATACTCAATTTTTTGGTCTTTGATATGATTGTAAATTTTAAGGCGTTCAATGCGGTTTTCAGCCATAAGATTTTGAACAACAGGTGTAACGATTTCCTCGTAAATCTGGTGTACGCCAAAAGGCAAATTGGTTGTGCTGCCATCTTCCGCCGTCCACATTCCCGAAACGAGATTATATTTTACCCGCGAACTCTGTTTGAGTTGGAAAGGCTCGTATCCCTGCACCGATTCGGTATAATCGAACTTCTCGTTGCGGATACGTTCGATTTCTTCGTGCTCCAAAAGCGGAGAATAGTGATTGTAAGGCGATTTGAGAATTTGATACAAAACTTTGTTCGATTCAAAAATTATTTTATCGGTAGAAGCTACCTTCAAGGCAGAAATTGCTTGTACAGAATTTGCCATTGTGATCATTAGCCCCTTCAAAACGTCCTCAAACTGTTGTGTTTTGTTCGACAATGAATCTTTTAACCTATTAAGTTCCTGAAATTTATTTACACTACCCGCATATTTTTCCTTGTTGAAAACAGGAATAACCGGTGCGTTTTCAGGAATTTCCGTAGTCGCAAATTCATTTAGAAATTGTAGATATTCGCATTTATCGGCAACTAATGGTAACGATACCGAAGTGGTATCCAAGTCGTCCATACAGTAAGAAATGGTTCGCAGAGAACGTTCCAATTTGCCGAAATAATCGTGCTGGTTAATTTCCTGAATAGAAGTAGAATACTCATCTGTCTCAATGGATTCCGTGTCTTGCGAAGTTTCCACAATCGGAGCTTCCGACGACAAATTTTCAAGATCAGCGATTGTTTCAATGAGCAAATCGTTTTGCCGCGAAAGTTGCAATGTAATTTCCGACTCATCAACCTTGCCTGTGTAATCAACAATGAAACTTTTGTCTTCGTACTTGATTTGATCGGCAATGGGAACATAAGCCACGCCCAACTTGCTCACTTTGTAGTCACGGAAAATCTCGCTATGCTGTTTTTTAAATTCGGCAATGCGCATGTCTTTGTCCGCAATCTGTTTTCCCAACCCGCTTTTTTTTATGAAATACACAAAGAACAGAATGATTGTGAGAAACCAAACCCACAACTTGGAAATTTCTGCCTGCAACGCCGTTTTTTCTTCTTCGAGAACGGCAATTTGCTTTTCAATTCGTTCCTCTTCGGCAACGATTTTTTCAGCCGCCTGGCTGTAATAGTTGAACAATATCTTCGCCTGGTCTTGATAGACATTGTTCGATTCTGGAAAAATTTTACCTGTCATGATTTTTATGATTTTAGATTTAGTTTGAATAAATACTCTTTCTGCTTTGATAAATTCTTTCTGCTTTTTTAAGATTGCTACCGATTGCCTCCTCGTTCATCGAATAATTGGAAATTGCAAACGCAATATCGTTGATAACACGAATAAATTGCTGTTCCAAGCCATGTGCCTCTGCATTTTCGGTTGGTGAAATAAACCGCAAGCTGTCTTCAAGCGTATTTATTTTACGAATAAAATATTCGGGCAAGTTCGGCAAACCGTTCATTTTGTCTTTCAAATCGCGCATTGCTGTTTTCATTTCATTAATACCGTTGCGGTTAAATGTTTCCTGTTGATACACTTCCTGAACTTTGTTGCCTGAATGAATAACGGCAATAAAACCAAGCAGTAACAGAAAAAACAGTCCGCAATGAATGATAAACTGCAAAGCAAACGTCCATTCGTAAGCAAGGTTTCCAATCAGCATTACAGCAATAGCGGTAATAGCGTAGAGCCAAGTGAAAAACCATCGTAAGCCAAGCGAACCGACTTTTTTACCCGATTTGTCGTTCAAATCAACCCAAGGAACAAGAATGTCGAGAAAAAGCAGTCCGTAAATGACAGACGAAACCACGATATTTAGCACGAGAATATCGGTTGCCAAACTGCCGCGAAACAGTAGAAACGCAGCAATAATAATTGCCTCTCCGCCAAGCAGCGCAATAAATGATAATATTTTCTTTGTATCCATAATTCGTAATTTTTAATTCGTAATTATCTCTTATTTCCACATTTTGGGCAAAATTTCACACTCGGAGGTAATGTTGTTCCGCAACGGCTACAACTGTCGCCGGAAGAAACCTGTTTTCCGCAGTTTCCGCAGAAAGTTGCCCCAGCCACCATTGGAGCGTTGCAATGCGGACAGTTTCCGCCACCCGATTGTAACGGTGTTCCGCAACTTACGCAACGTTTGGCGTTTTTATCATTGTCCGTTCCGCATTTTGGGCAAGGGTTGTATTCATCGCCACAATGCGGGCAAAATCGGGTTGTGCTGGGGAACTTTTTGGCGCAGTTGGAACAATACACCATTTTAACCTGTTGTTGCTGCTCTTGATTAAAATTGCCGCCTTGCTGATTATTGCCGCCAAAATTAGGCTGATTGAATTGTGGCTGCATCATTCCGCCACCAACAGCGCCGCCGCCACCCATTCCACCCATCATATTCATTGCCATCAGACCGCCAATAAGTCCGCCGTTGCCATTTCCAAAACCATCAACAGCATTGTTAGCGGTATTGAACATTTGTTCTTGTTGCCAAGTGTGCCCTGTAATTGACATCGACGCTTGCGTTGCAATGGCTTCCGCTACCTTTCTGCCTTCTTCTGTGGATTTATCAATATCAATCGTTGTAATATTAAATTGCAACAATTCCAAACCCAAGTTGTCCCAAAATGGATTTAGAACACCTTTTAAATATTCAGACAATTCGTCCAAATAAGCGGATAAATACTTAAAACCGACACGGTGTTTAATCACATATTGAGCAATTTGCGACTTGGTTTTTGTAGAAAATTCTCCGAAAAACTGATTAGTCAAATCGTCCTGCGTAAATTCTGTTTTTGTTCCGACAGATTTTATCAGGAATTTTTCCGCATCATTCACTTTCAACCCGTAGCGACCGCCTGCGACAAGCGGCAGTTGCGTGTTGTAATCGGGGTCGTGAATCGGCATTTTGCTTACCGCCCAATCAATGCTGAACGTTTGAATTTTGTTTACAAACCACACCTCCGCCGTAAACGGATTTTTCCCACCGAAAGGGATTCCGAACAGCGATCGCAAAATCGGCAAGTTTTCGGTGTTTAAGGTGTGTTTCCCCGGACCGAATTTACCTACAACCTGCCCTTTTGAGAACAATACCGCTTCTTGTGATTCCTGCACAACGAGTTGCGTGTAGGTACTCAAATTAGTTTCGGGGAAACGCCAAGCGTAAATGGTTTTACTCCCCTGCGGCGACCATCTGACTAAATCAATTATTGCCATATCTTTTTGATTTTAAAGTTTGTATTTATAAATTTACTCTTTTCGTGCGAAGGGAAAAATGGCTCTTTGACTTTTGCGAAGCGTTGACTTGTGTGTTGGGCAAAAGGTAATGTGCCATTTTCGTGGTGGTTTCTAAAAACAAAAAATGCAGGTCGGCAAAAAATAAAACTTTATCGGGTCGGCTGGTGTGGTCGGCAGTCATTCCGATTGGTCTTTCTTTTCTGTATTCGTATGTCGTCTTGTCAATTTTCATGTCGCTGTCTTTTTTCCTTAGGCTTGTTGGTAACATGCTGATATACAGTTGCTCAGGATCAACTCTCCTTATTCGTCCTGCTTCGGCTTCGGAAATAAGATGCTTGCAAAATACCTCAGAATTGTATAACGCTACAACTGCATTCATCGATTTCAGCTGTTCGGGACTACGATGAAGCGATGAAACGACAAATGAAACCAAAAGCGGATTACCGATAAGCATATCGATATAGGTATTCGTATAATCCCTTATTTTTTTCTCAATGGGCAAATCAGATTCGAGGATACTTCTCAACTTGATGGCCTTATCCATTACCAGGGAATCGAAAATGGTTTCGAACAAATTCTCCTTTGTTTGAAAATAGTAGTTCATGAGCGACAGGTTAATTCCTGCCTTCGCTGCTATCTCCCTAACACCCACTTGATCAACTCCTTTCTGAAGGAAAAGTTTGGTGGCCGTTTTCAAGATTTTTTCCCGGGTTTTCTGTGAATTTCTATTCATATTTTTTTCTTCAAAGATATTAATTCGTTGCATTAATAACTCCATAAAAGAACAAATGTTTTAAACATTGTTCAACATTTAAGTTAATTACGTATAATTGTCATTGTGAATTATCCCAACAGTTCAATTCATCGTATTAAAAATCAAACATATAATGTTAAAAAAGATTAACAATCCATTTATCGACAGCAAAGGGTACAACTGTTTTGGTTGCTCTCCGCATAACCCCATTGGGATTAAACTCGATTTCTATTTCGATGATATAGAAAAAGAGGTAACTGCTGAATGGGTACCAGGTGCCAACTATGTTGGGTATAACGATATACTGCACGGTGGCATTCAGGCCACACTGCTTGATGAAATAGCCAGCTGGGTGGTATATGCCGTTCTGGGCACCGGGGGAGTAACATCGCAAATGCACATCAGGTATCGAAAACCTGTGAATATCAACGATGGTACAATAAAGCTAAAAGCCCGACTCATCAAACAGGAAAAATGCCTGGCCGACATTAGGACTGAACTGCGAAACGGCAAAGGCGAACTGAGTGCAGAGGGTACTATTCAGTATTTTATTTATCCGGAGAACACGGCCAAAGAGAAAATGGGTTACCCCGGCATAGATAGTTTTGTATAGCTCTTTTTATGATAAGGATGTGATTATCCGTCAGTTTCCTTTTGCTTTGCGATAGTAATAATCGGCCTGCTTCTTGTTCTCGAAACGGGTATAAATATTTCCCAGGTAGTTTGCAAATCGGGGGTCGGGATTCAACTTGTACAATCTTTCGAAATAATCGCGTGAAGTTCGAAAATTGGCATTGATCTCTTCCAATGCATTGAGTAACTGCTTGTACTGACGATTCGTTCTGTTTTTTTCGTAAGCTTTCATCTCGGTTTGGTAGCGATCCTCAGCCATACGGTAGTAATGGATGGCAAGCGTTTCGAGGGCACTACAATTATTACGATCCATCTTTAAAAGCTGCAAAGCAGCCCTATTCATTTGGTCGAAATGCTTCAGCGACTCGCATACCTTCATATGCCCTTCGAGGTATTTAGCCTGAGATTGATACTTGCCATCGATTTGTGGCCATATGGCAGATGCCTGATCCCAATTCAAACTCTTAACATAGGCCAAAAACAGCTGCCCTTTAACCTCGCCCGCATCTTCACCATTGGGGTAGCGTTTAATATATTCTTCCAGATTGTTTATCTCTTTGGAAAGGTTGTCCACTTCGAGATAAGACAAAGCTAACGTATAAAGGGTTTTATCATTACCTACTGGCGTCTGCTTTGCTTTTTCCAGATAATCAATGGTTTTTGACGTTTCCTTCAACTCCCATGCAGCCAGGCCGGCCTTTTGATAGATATCTCCCTCAATCTTTTTCCCCCCATCACTCTGCATACTGATAATCTGCTCGTATGTTCGCAGGGCATTGGCGTAGTCTTTCGATTGAAAAGCTGCATTGGCATCTTCGCCAAGCTGCTTTATCTGTTTGTTAACACCACACGATATGGATAGAAGTGAAAGTGTGATAAAAAAAATGTATCTGCAAATTTTCATGTTTAACAGAAATGTCGAATCATGCAAAAGTAGAAAAGTTTTGCTTTAAAGGGTGATCAGGGTCAACAAACATGGTCATTATCCCGATATTTACTTTAAATACGCCTTGAAGAGTTTTTCCAACTTCTCGATTTTTGGTACAATCACAAATTGGCAGTATGGTTGATTTCGATTCCTGGCAAAATAATTTGCGTGGTAATCCTCTGCAGGGTAAAAAGAGTGGAAAGGAACAATTTCAGTAACGATGGGATCATCCCAAATGGCTTCCTTTTCCAGCATTGCTACAATTTCAGTTGCCGTTAAACGCTGCTCTTCGGAGTGGTAAAAAATAACAGAACGGTATTGCGTTCCCACATCGGCACCCTGCCGATTGAGCGTGGTGGGATTATGGGTTTTGAAAAAAACCTCGAGTAATTTGCCATAGCTGATCACCTGTGGGTTGAAGTGCACTTGCACTACTTCGGCATGGCCTGTTTCGCCCGATGTTACATCGTTGTAAGTTGGATTGGGAGTGGTACCACCCGAGTACCCCGATTGAACCCGTTCAACGCCTTTCAACCTCTGGAAAACGGCTTCAACACACCAGAAACATCCACCACCAAGAGTAGCTACTTCATGTGTATTGCTCGTCTTTTCACTTACACTCATACTGCTACCCATGATCACAAATGCTGTAATAGTTATAATAAGGAATCCGTAAGTTGCTTTCATCCAAAGGATAACAACCAATGTTCAAATTTTGTTCTATTTATCGATCAGAAACTATCAAATACCTTGATAATCAAGATAGAGTACCCCTTCACCCGATGTTCATGCAGGGATATCAAACAAAGGCAAAAAGTAAAATAGATTAAACACCCTTGGATTTCAACTGGATAATCTGATTTTTAAGATCCTCTATTTTAGCTTCGTAGGTATTTATCAAATCATCCTCTTTTCGCTTTTGTTCCTCTGCTTTCCTTCCCATTTCCTCCTGTGTAGCCAGCAACTCCTCCATATTCTGCCTCATTTCCTCCTCTTGCGCTTTCATTTCCTCTGCCTGCTGCTGCGATTGCTCCAAAAGCATTCGGGTTTTGGTATTTATTTTCACCGAAAGAATGGAGGAAGCAATGCTCTCCCCTACTTTCTCAAGTAACTCCACCTCGTGGGATGCCATTACGCTAAATGAGGCCAACTCAAGAACCCCCACCACAGTATCCTCATGCTTCAAAGGGACAAGTATCACGTAACGTGGGGTTGCTTTACCCAAACCTGAAGTGATGAATACGTAATCCTCAGGTATTTCGGTTAATTGAATGGTCTCTTTCTCCATGGCACAGGCCCCTACCAACCCCTCTCCCAACTCAATCCTTTTGGTCACATACTTTTTGCGATCCCATGCGTAAGCGGCCATATACTGGAAGAAAACGTCGTTCTTATCATCATCGTTAATAATGAACATGCCAGCCTGATTGACACTGAAATACTTTACCAGGTTGCGAACCACCTCATCGGCAAGATTGTCAATGCTATTGCTATTCTGCCGCAGAATATCCGAGAAAAGGGCAAAACCTTCGTTTGCCCAGGCTCTCTTAGAATCTTCAACCTTCCTTTTTTCCTCCTCTGCATTGGCATGCTGAAGGCTATCGCGCATATCCAGCAGCGACTTTCCAAGAATATCATTCTCACCTAACATCTCCAATTGGCTAGCCAATTTCCCTTGCCCTATATCCAGGGCGAAAGCTGTCTTTTGATTCAGTCCTTCTATGGTGGTATTCAGCGCCTTGGACATTTCTTCAATCTCATCTCCGGAGTTAATATCGAGGGTTAAATTGCCGGAAATCTCGCCTGCAGCCATTCTTTTTAATGAACCTGTGATTTTAACAATGGGGCGAGTTAAACCATCCGATACGAAAACAAGAACAATGTAGATAAGGATTAACCCCAGTATACCAACTCCCAATGAAATAAGAAGGGTTCGATTTGCTTCAGACATTAACATACCCTTGGGGATACTTATAACCAAAGACCATACAGAATGTACTCCATCCAACCTGATTGGAGTGAACAGCATCAGGTGTTCATCCTTCCCGTTATAACGACTGAACTCGAAATTTTCGCCCTTTTGAACACGCTGTAGAATGTTGTGAAGGCCTACCTCGTCAGGCAGGATTTCAGAAACGTTTTTAAAAATCAACGACCCATCGGGATGGCCAGCAATAACCCCATCGGACGATAGCAAAAAGGCATAGCCTCCTTCGGGCAGTTTAATTGATTTAACAAGTTCTTGCAAATAGGTTAATTCAACATCAAGGCCAATCAACCCCATGAACTTCCCTTCGATTTGTATTGGCGAAGCAATAGTTGTCATCAAACGGGGTTCTCTAATATCTTCCTGTACTTGATCAGGGTATGGCTCCCAAATTGCATCAACATTATTCTGTTTAAAATTTCCATAGCGCTCCGGATCGCCATCCATACTTCTTTCCTCAACCGATATGGTGAATTTACTACCTTCGCGAACAACTGATTGCAAAATTCGACCGTAACCCTTTGTGTATCCGGGGACAAAGCCATAGTATTCCCAACTATCCCATACGATGTAAACGTTTGGATTTGCCTTAATAACAGGCATGTACATTTTTAGAAAAAGATCCTGCCATTGTTTGGGAGGGAGTTCACGATAAACCGTAAACGCCTTTGACAGTGTTCGGGTAATGGTTAAATTTTTCTCAAAAAAATGCCGAATATTCCCAGCAGCGTTCTGCGCCACCAATACAGAATTCTGTTTAGTTTCTTTAATAATGGTTTCGCGCGATTTATAAACAATATATCCCAGCGAGAACAGGTACAATACGGTGAATAGGGATAATATGTAAATAAGTATTTTCTGACGGATCTTCAGCTTTACTTTCATGATGAGGTAGGCAATATTTTTGGCTAAATTAACTATTTTTTACGTGCTCTGGTTTGTTCAACGGGCACTTTTTTGGAGCATTTTATGAAATGGATAATTACTCAAAGAACAACGGGTTAAAATTTACGAAATAAACCTTGTCCGTTGCACGGGTTAATGCGGTGTAAAGCCATCGCAAATACTCTTTGCTTATCATATCCTCTTTAAAAAAACCCTGATCGATATAAACTTCCTTCCATTGACCGCCCTGTGCCTTATGGCACGTAACCGCATAGGCAAATTTTACCTGCAGCGCATTGAAATGGATATCCTGACTGATGGCTTTAAATTTGGCCTTTTTACTCTTGATTTGAGCGTACTCTTCCGCAATATTGGCATACAATTCTTTTGACTTTTCAACCGAAAGCGAAGGGCCTTCAATGTCCAAAGTATCGAGAAGAATGGTAACATTCAACTCCTGCTGTTGGTAGTCAACGAGCCTAACCAGAACATCGGCAAAGCGAAACCCATACATTTCCCTAACCTTATACAATCGGATAACCTCAACGATATCGCCATTGGCAATGAAACCAACCTCGGGGATATCCTCTACCCAGAAATAGCTATTCTTTACCACCATAAGGAAGTCGCCAGGCGACAACTCTTCCTCTCGCCATAGGATTCGGCTTCTAATCCCCTGATTATACTTATTGGCCCTCTTATTTGAATAGTTTATTACCACGGCATCCTGTGTGCCAACCCTTGAATAGCTCGATTCTATGCTCTCAATGATATCGGCTCCTGATATTCTGGCTACATCGTTGTAGTCCGTAAGGCTAAACTTAGGAATTTCAACATTACCCGATTCCAAAATATTGCGAATCCTGGTAGCGTTGTATAGTATGCCCGAGTCCTGAGCCTGTCGAACCACCTCTCCAAGAGTAATCTCTGTTACATCCAGTCCCATGCTTTCCAACACACGGTTATCGAGCGCAGGGCTAACATCTAATCGCACGGGAGGAAGTTGTGCTACATCGCCGGCAAACATCAATTTACATTCATGCCCGCTTGTAACGTATTGAACTAAATCGTCGAGCAAGCGCCCCGAGCCAAAGGCCGAATCGTCGAAGGAATTATTATTAATCATTGACGCCTCGTCAACAATGATAACTGCATTTTTCAGTGTATTCCTATTCAACACAAATTTGCCAAAGCCATCCTTTTCCGATTGTTTACGGTATATCCACCTATGGATTGTGTATGCCGGATAGCCCGAATAGGCCGAGAGGACTTTTGCAGCTCTCCCTGTTGGTGCCAGCAGTATTACTTTTACCTTTGACACAACAAGGCTTCGCACACACGATGAAATCAGCGTTGTTTTACCGGTACCTGCGTATCCCTTCAAAACAAAGGTTTGGGAATAATTTTTACTTGCAAAAAAATCAGCAAGGAGATCAGCGGCAACTTCCTGACTTTTGGTCAAATCAAAACCCAAATTTCTCACTATTTGACTCCTTAAACTGTTTTTTTGCATCGAAATGTTAAATTAAATTTCAGGGTTACTATTAAAGTTAATTATATGTTTATAAATTTGCACACAAACATAAACTAAATTGAGTAAAATGAAAACCGTTTATCAAATTCTGCTTTTTGCTGTTATCGTTGTTCTTTCATACTTTATCTATGAAGGTATAATGAATCCTATAAGGTTTGAAAAAGAAAAAAACAAGAGGTATAATAAAACCATAGAGCGATTGAAAGACATTCGCACGGCTGAATTAGCCTATCGCCTTGAGAACAACAAGTTCACCGGTAGTTTTGACACACTCATTCATTTTGTCAAGTACGATTCGTTTAACGTTGTAAAGCAAGTAGGTTCAATGGACGACTCCATTGCAGTGGCAAAAGGTCTTGTATATCGTGAAACCATAAAGATTAGCGTTCTAGATAGCCTTTTCAAAAAGGGTTATGCCGTTGACTCGCTTCGACACGTTCCCTATGCAGGCAATGCAGAATTTGAACTTAAAGCCGGACATCTTGAAACCGGATCGGGTATTAAAGTACAAGTTTTTGAGGCCAAGGCACATAACGACGTTATACTCAAAGGATTGGATCGACAACTCGTTGTGAATGAGAATGATTTGAGAAAGAAACTTGAGCGCTATCCGGGTCTTCAGGTAGGTTCTCTCACCGAATTCACTAACCACGCCGGAAACTGGGAATAGGCTGAAAGGTTAATGACCATGCAGAAACTTGAGTTGTTCGACGAAACATTCGATCCCTACCGCATTGAATCATACCAACTATCCGTTCAGGCTTCCCTGAACGGTTTTTCTTTCTGTGTGATGGATGTCGTGAGGAATCAATATATTGCCTTAGTATCAATTCCTTTTGATTTTCCGGTTAATAATACCGAAGAATGGCCGGACCGCTTACAAGATGTAGTTAATGCATACCCCTGGCTTTCAGGCGAGTTTAAAAAAGTTCTTTTCTGTTACGAATCCCCCGCGAATACCATAGTTCCCAAAGCATTTTTTGAGCCCGACGAGGCTCAACAACTGCTGAAAACCATTCATCCAATTGATACACTGGATGAGATTTGGTATAATGATTTTCAAAATGACTTGGTTAGCATCTTTAGCATTCCATCAACCCTAATAACCAATTGGTTAAAAATACAGAAGCGAACAAAGGCATACGCATTTGCCCATCCTGCCCTATGCTTTCACCAATTATCTTCCGACTCACGCGGTTGCGCCACAATAACTCTAACCTTGTCCTCTAAGTTTTCCGTGGTGATAGTGTCGGAGGCCTCTAAGTTACAGCATTGCGGTAGTTTTGAGGCGCAAACATCTGAGGATATAGTTTACCATTTAATGAATATCGCCCAGTCTTTAAAAATCCCTACAAATAGTACTGACATCAAACTTTTAGGCGATATTAGCCCTTGGGAAAACCTTGAATTGCTCATTGGCCGTTTTTTCCATTCAGGTAAACAGGCATCAACTTTAGACCAAAATCATTTTAGTTACCTATTACAGAAATACAAGGGAAAATACGCCAATCTGTTTAACCTAACCCTATGCGAATAGTCAGCGGTAAACATAAAGGAAGGTTTTTCTCCCCTCCCAAAAGTTTTTCTGCACGCCCCACCACCGATATTGCCAAGGAAGGATTGTTCAATATCCTAAATAATCGTGTTGACTTTGAAGAAATATCGGTTCTCGACCTTTTCGCCGGAACGGGAAGCATCAGCTTTGAATTCGCCTCGAGGGGTTGCACAAATATTACCCTTGTGGAAATCAATCAACAACACCTGCAATTCATATACAAAGTAATTGGGGATCTTCACCTTGACAGCATCAAGCCCCTGCGATACGATGCTTTCAAATTTGTTGAAAAGTGTACCAAGAGGTTCGACATTATTTTTGCTGATCCGCCATACACCCTAAAGGATATAGAAAAAATACCAGAGCTGATCCTTAGTAAAAATTTACTTAATCCCAACGGCTTACTGATTGTTGAACATCCTAAGAGTATTGATTTTTCAGATTCTCCTTTTTTTAAATTCATAAGGAAATACGGCAGCGTATGTTTTAGCTTCTTCGGTGAACAGATTTAAAATTTATGACTTCCGGAGATACCAACAAAGGGATGGAAAATGGTATTAACTAAGAAGCCTCCCTTTGGGAGGCTTCTTGCGGTCCGGACGGGACTCGAACCCGCGACCCCATGCGTGACAGGCATGTATTCTAACCAGGCTGAACTACCGGACCAACAAAAAAATGAACGCGAAAATTTTAACGCTGCAAAGATACACTTTCAAATAAAATATGCAATGCCTTTTAGAAAAATAATTACGCCTTGGTGAAAATCTCATTTTTCCCAACAGAAAAGGAAATCTAAACTAATGATATTTTTCGAAATATTAAATTCTCTGATTACTCACCAGTTGACAACAGGCCATAAACGCTATCGCCACGACCGAACGAAGAAAATCAACATAAGTCCAAATATCTCCAAACGGCCAAGCAACATATTGAAGGTAAGAAGTAGCTTTCCTAAATCGGGAATAGATGCGAAGTTAGATTCAGAACCAACAACCCCAAATCCCGGACCTGCAGTACTGATAGTAGCTGCCGATGCAGAAAAAGCAGTCATGATATCCACTCCCATAGTCGTTATAAGTAAACCATTTACGAACAGGATAAGAATATATAGTACGATAAACAGAAGAACTGAATGTACGGTTTCCTCATCAATTGGATTTCCGTCAATCCTAAGTGGAATAACTGCCTGTGGATGTTGCAATTTCTTAACCTGTCGTCGCATACTCTTAAAAAATATGACCATCCTGTCCACTTTAATCCCTCCTGCAGTAGATCCGGCGCAAGCGCACTGGAATAGAAAATATAGCAAAATCATAATGGAGAAAGGGGGCCATAACGTAGTATCGGCAGTGGCAAAGCCAGTAGTGGAAGCCAGCGATACCAGTTGAAAAGCTGAAAACCTTAAAGATTCTCCCCATGTTTGGTAGTTAGTACCTTTTACGCTGATAGTTATCAGCAGCACTCCTACAAGAATGGAAAAAAAATAGAATTTGAGGACAGATGATTTGTACCATTTCACTCTTTTGAATGTAAAAATATTGTACAATACCCCGAAATGCATGCCTGATAGGAACATAAAAACAATTACAACAATCTCTATGGCAAGGCTATTGAAATGGCCTATACTATCGTTTTTTGTTGAGAAACCTCCTGTAGCAACAGTCCCAAAAGCATGGGTAACAGCATCAAAAAGACTCATTCCGAACAAGTAGAGCAGTACTGTTTCCACTAAGGTTAATCCCAAATAGACGAAAATTACAACCCTTAATAATTTATTGGATTTGTAATGGAAATTGGTCTTAGCCAATGGCGACATTTCCAGTCGCGAAAGAAACATACGCGTTTTCCCCAAGGTAGGAATAATAACTAGTACAAAAAGAATAATCCCAATGCCCCCTAACCAGTGGGTTGACGATCGCCAAAAGAGCAATCCCTTGGGCAGTGCTTCAACATTTGTTAGTATTGTAGATCCTGTGGTTGTGAATCCGGTAACGCTTTCGAACCATGAATTGACAACTGTAAACTCCCCTCCCCAAAGAAGGTAGGGTAACATGCCGAAAAGGCAGACTACCAACCAGCTGAAAACCAGAATTACATATCCCTCTTTCTGTGAAAGATCATTGGTGGGAGCAACAAAAATTAAAGGGAAAAAACCAACCAAAGCGGTTAGGATACTGCTAAGCAACAATGGGATCATTGCCGAATCGGCATTGTAAGCCGATATTAAAAAGGCAACGAACATAAATGCTGCATTTAGCAAAAGGACAAGTCCAATATACCGTAATACAATGTATAGTCGCATGGGGTAGTAGTGCTTTTTCCCTTATTCTTGTTTTGAGGCATCAATTAAATTAAAAATAGATTCTTTCAAACTCCATAGTTCATCCTTAGTCTCCAGCGTTACCTTAAACGGTTTCCGATATTTAACATAATCGTTTATCCCTTTTGTAAGGCTGATTATGGGCGATACAAAATAATGATGGATAAGGTACGTGAATACAAAGGTGAATAACAGGGAAGTTAATATCACAATCAATCCGGGCATAATGGCCCTTTGCGCGCTGGACTCGTGAAAAGCTGCCGATTCGTATAGCTCCCTTTGATTCAGAACCATTAGCTTTTTAATCTGATCGGATGTAACCAGCATAAGAGGGTAAACCTCATTAAGGTAATCACTCAGCTGTTTATGCCCGCCTTCAAGGTAATTCCGTGCCGAAATTTCAAACAAGGTATAGTTTATAGCGATAGAGTCTATCAAAACCACTTCGTCTTTAAACGTAAGGTTTGCTCTTGCGCTATCGAGGTTCATTTTAAATTCTCCGGCAATATTATCGAAACACACTTTATTCTCTGCCTGTTCGTTTCCCAATTGAAAAAGGATTAACCTTTCCTGTCGCTCGATGGCATCAAGCATTTGTTTCGAATAGTCAATGCTACGATAGCTATCATTGATCATCATTTTCACCGCTTTGCTCAGCTTGGTGAGCTCAAATATGGAAATGGCACCGGAGATGAAAAGCATGAAGGCCAGAATAAAAAAGCCCAGCAGAATTTTTACGCGTATTCCCATGGTTCTGTTATTTAGTTATGCAAATGTAATGCATTTTGAAAACCGCTGTTCAAAAAATAATCTTTTCCAACACAACGCAAGTTTTATAACTTGCAGGTGTCAAAATTGTAAAACTATATCCGTTTATAATTGAAGATGACCGACCAGCAATTAGTTCACGAAATATTGTATGGCAATAGCCAAAAGGCTTTTGAACTATTGGTCGAGAAATACCAACGGCTTGTGGTGATGACCTGCAGAGGCTTCCTGTCGAACTACGCCGATGCCGAAGACCTGGCACAGGAAGTATTTATAGAGGTATTCCAATCGCTTCACCGATTTAGAAACGAATCAAAGCTGTCAACTTGGCTGTACAGGATAGCCGTAAATAAATCGCTGAATTTTGTACGAAGGCAAAAGCGAAGAAGAATATTTGAAAGCCTCGACAGGCTTTTTTCTGATAAAGCAAATGGGCACAACCTTCACGATTTACAAAACATGTCAAATGGAACGCCCGACGGGCAGATTCAGATAGCAGAGGATAGGAAAGTCCTTAAGCAAGTCATCAACAGTTTGCCTGATAATCAACGGATTGCATTTATACTCAACAAGTACATGGATTTAACCTACAAAGAAGTAGCCGAAGTAATGAATATTTCATTGCCAGCCGTTGAATCCCTGTTGTTTAGAGCCAGGACAAACCTGCAAAAGAAAATACTTGGTAAAAGAAATATGGAATGATTGCACAAGTTTTTACATGAATAAGTGTCAAACAGAAAAAGAACATCATGGATTGCAGAACCATCAACGATAAAATTAGCCAATATCTTGACAAAGAGTTGGATGAGACTCAAACACGGCAACTTGAGGAACACATTACCACATGTGCCCATTGCAAAAAGACAGTTGATGCGTGGGTAAAACTATATGGTGTCCTCGAGGTTGAAAAGAGTGAATATGCCGCCAATCCTTTCCTTACCCAAAGAATCTTGCATAGGATTAATGCCAAGAGAAACGCCGAATATCCCTCAACCTTGACAATTCGAAGGATTGTAGTGTCCTCGCTTGCAGCAGCAGGCATATTCATCGGAGTCATTATAGGCACTCTGTTCAACAACAGTTTACTGACTTCGTCAAATGACGAAAATGATCAGCCCTGGGCAATGGTAAGTGAGGAATATTTTCCTACCGAAATTTTCACCCCATTTGAATAACTATGAAATCGAAATAAAAACGCCATGAATTTTTTCAATAAAACAAGAATACTTATAGGAGCAGTCATTCTGCTTACTGCAATTAATCTGGCCGTTCTCGGAACCATAGGATTCCATTTAGTGAGGATTTCCAAAACAGAACAACCTCCTTTACCCAACGATGTTCAACGAACGCACTTCATTGCCAGGGAACTTAACCTATCGCCGGAGCAGAGAGAAAAATTTCAAAATATACGCCATCAATTCCGCATTGAAGAACAATCGGTTAAAGACGAAATTCGGGAGAACTACAGGCGCACCATGCTGGAATTGTCAAAGGACTCCATAAATAGCAAGACCCTCGATAGCCTTGCCAATGAAATTGGACGGCTACATTGTAAACATCATCAAATGACCGTTGAACATTTTCGAAAGGTTAAGGGAATGGCCACCTCGCCCGAACAGCAGGAGCATTTCAGAAGGATGTTCTTCAGAATGATGGATATAAATCAAATGGATCGGCCAAGAATGATGAATAGAAATCAAACGGATCGGCCAAGAATGATGAGGCACGAACAGAGGCAAATAAATCGTAAAACAAATACAAACAGTGAAAAGTAATAATAACCTTTAAATTGAATTTGACATGAAAACAAAAATCTTTAAAACGGCCATTCTCTCGGTAGCTATCGGTACTATGGCCTTGACAATGGGGCATGATGCTTTTGCCCAAAGAGGTATGGGTATGGGCATGGGTATGGGAACAGGTCGCCCTATGCAGAGAATGAACAACCAGAATGAAAGGCCTTACATGGGCCAATTCATCCCTAACCTTAGCGAAGAGCAGCAAGCAAAGATGGACGAGTTAAGAACAAAGCATCTTAAAGAGGTTACCCCACTGCGCAACGAGCTGAACGAAAAAAGGGCGCGTTTACAAACCCTTGAGTCGGCTGAAAAAATTGATATTAACGCAATTAACAAGACCATTGATGAGATTGCACAGCTTAGGGCCAATATCATGAAAAAGGGTGCTGCACACCGAGCAGAAGTCTCATCGATACTCACCGACGACCAACGTGCAGTTTTCAACTCACGCAGGGGTGGACGAATGGGAAAAAGAGGAATGGGTAACCGTGGTAGAATGGGGAATTGTCCTTACATGCAGTAAACATTAGGTTCAGGTTTTTTCATAGAATCCTTCCCGAAATTCCTCCGGGAAGGATTTTTTTTCGTTGCTTGCTTTCAATTATTTTTCTGTACTTTTTTTACCTATCATTGCAAAAAATTTTTAAACCTAGTTAATCATGGTATGCTTTGGAGATCTTCCCGGTGAATATGCTCTGGAAAAGAGTTCGAAAATTGTCGTTCTTCCCATTCCCTACGATGGAACCAGTACCTGGGTTAAGGGTTCTGACAAAGGGCCGGAAGCTCTTCTTGAAGCTTCGGCCAACATGGAACTATATGACATTGAAACCGACAGCGAAGTTTACCTGCATGGCATTCATACTGCACCGGCAGTTTCTGAAAACAAAAGCCCCGAAGATATGGTGCAGGCTGCGGAAAAAGAGGCTTTGAAGTACATCGATTCCGGCAAATTTTTAGTTACCATTGGAGGAGAACATTCGGTGAGCATTGGTCCCATTCAGGCTCATGCAAAGCGATATAAAAACCTTAGCGTATTACAGATCGACGCACACACCGACCTACGCGACAGCTATCAGGGATCGAAAAATAACCACGCATGCGTGATGGCACGTGCACAGGAACTGTGCCCCATAGTGCAGGTAGGAATCAGGAGCATGGATTCGGGCGAAATGGAAAGGCTTGATAGAAATAGGGTTTTTTGGGCTCACCACATTGCCCGGGGCGATGAATGGATGGACAAAGCCATTGATCTTCTAACCGATAATGTTTACCTAACGGTTGATTTGGACGGATTCGATCCTTCCATCCTGCCCTCCACCGGAACACCTGAACCCGGAGGGCTACAATGGTATCAAGCACTATCGTTTCTCAAAAAGTTGGTTGAAAGGAAAAATCTTGTGGGCTTTGATATAGTAGAACTATGCCCGAATCCATACGAAAAATCTTCGGACTTTTTGGCGGCCAAGTTGCTTTATAAGATTCTTTCATATAAGTTTGCAAAAGCGGAATAAAATTCCATATACCTTAACAATCAACACAATACGGAAACAGAAATGGAAAAAAAAGATCTTTTGAAGGATGTGATTAAACACATCGATATCAAATCGTTCGACTCCACTCCCATTATCAATGCCATGCGCGACATGTCGTTCACCTCGCGCGACACGGCTTCAGCTGCCGACATTCTGGAGATGATGCTCAACGACAAGGAGTGCAGCAACTGGCTCATCCTTGCCGGAAGTACCAGTGCCGGAGGTTGCATGCAAGCCTATGTGGAAATGGTTAAAAACAACATGATTGACGTTGTGGTTGCCACCGGAGCTTCGATTGTGGATATGGACTTTTTTGAAGCACTGGGATTTAAACACTATAAAGGCACTCAATTTATTGATGATAACTTCCTTAGAGATAACTATATAGACAGAATTTATGATACATATATTAACGAGGAAGAGCTACAGGTATGCGATACAACTATTAAAGCAATTGCCGATGGCATGAAACCCGGGGCGTACAGCTCGCGTGAGTTTATTAAAGAGATGGGTAAATACCTGACTCAACATTCGGTAAAGAAGGATAGCCTGGTACAAGTATGCTACGAACACAATGTGCCCATTTTCGTTCCCGCATTCAGCGATTGTAGTGCCGGATTTGGCCTGGTTAAGCATCAGATTGAAAACCCCAATGCCCATGTTTCCATCGATTCTGTAAAGGATTTTAAAGAGCTCACCGATATAAAGATTGCTGCCAACGTTACAGGGCTGTTTATGGTGGGCGGCGGAGTACCCAAAAACTTTGCTCAGGATACCGTGGTTTGTGCCGAAATTTTAGGCCACGATGTGCCCATGCATAAATACGCAGTGCAAATCACCGTTGCCGATCCTCGCGATGGCGGATGCTCCGGCTCAACGCTAAAAGAGGCTGCTTCGTGGGGGAAGGTAAGTACCACCCATGAACAGATGGTTTACGCCGAGGCTACAAGCGTAGTTCCCCTTATACTTAGCTACGTATTCCACCGTGGTTCGTGGAAAAATCGTAAGAAACGCGAATGGAGTAAGCTTTTCAAATGATAATGCACACAAAAAAAGGCTGTCAGGTATTCGGACAGCCTTTTTTTATTTTCCATCAGTTCGATTATTCCTTCTTTCCACCCCCTTCTCCCTTCACTATGTTTTCGCGCATGGTGGTATCGGCCTGTATATTTTTCAACTTGTAGTAATCCATTATACCCAAATTTCCGGAACGGAAAGCCTCGGCTATGGCCTTGGGAATCTCGGCTTCGGCAAGGATAACCAGTGCTCGTGCCTCTTGAGCCTTAGCTTTCATCTCCTGCTCAAGCGCTACAGCCATTGCCCGTCGCTCCTCGGCTTTGGCCTGAGCAATATTCTTATCGGCATTAGCCTGATCCATTTGTAGTACGGCACCAATGTTCTTGCCAACATCAACATCGGCAATATCAATGGATAGTATTTCGAATGCCGTACCGGCATCCAATCCCTTTTCAAGCACGACACGCGAAATGAAATCGGGATTCTCCAAAACCTTTTTATGCGAATCGGACGAGCCGATTGATGAGACTATACCCTCCCCCACACGGGCCAAAACAGTTTCTTCCCCTGCTCCGCCCACCAGTTGCTTAATGTTTGCCCTTACAGTTACTCTGGCTTTGGCAATAAGTTGAATGCCATCCTTGGCCACAGCACTAACCGGTGGAGTATTGATAACCTTGGGATTTACCGACATCTGAACGGCCTCAAACACATCCCTGCCTGCCAGATCGATGGCGGTAGCCATTCTAAAATCCAGGGGAATATTGGCTTTTTGTGCCGACACCAGGGCGTGAACAACCTTCGGCACCCTCCCGCCGGCAAGAAAGTGGGCCTCAAGGTCGTTGCGGTAGAGCGTTATTCCTGCTTTCGTTCCCTCGATTAAAGCCTGCACTATGACGCTGGGCGGGACTTTCCTCCATCTCATCAAAATCAGCTGAAGAAGAGAGACTTTTACTCCGCTTACCAAGGCCGAAAACCACAGGCCAATGGGTACGAAATACAGAATAATCCATAGGGCAATAATACTTGCCACAAAAATAATCAGGTATAATCCAATTCCTGTCATGATTTAGGGTATTTAGGTTTTACAATAATTTTCGATCCTTCCATCCTAATGGCAACTATTTCAGTTTTTTGATCAACATACTCTCCCGTAGATTTAACCTCATAAATCCTATCATTAAATCGAGCTTTTCCCATGGGTGTTAACCTGCTGATGGTCATTCCCTCATCTCCGGGTTTCACCTGATTTTCATCGTCGGTAGAGGCAATACTCCCGTCGATACTGGTATCGAGCATAAAACGTTTCCACGTTTTCGACCGTAGGGCAATGGCAATGGTGAGGATGGTGGCCAACATGGTTGCAGCCAGGGTGATATGCCCAACTGTGCTACCATAACCGTAGTAGGCCCAAAATACACCGCCAATCAATGAGGCAACGGCACCTATGCCGGCAATGGTTAGCCCGGGAATGAGCAAAAACTCAACCACAAAAAGGAATAATCCTATAAGTATCAGAGCAATAAATCCCAACATTGCATATTGCTTTTGTAATTATCACAAATCTACATACCCTAATGTGCCATTATGGTTGATGACAAGCCCCTTCGGCCAAGCTCTTCTTTCATTTGCTTTAACATTTCCAACTCTCCAGTTTTCACATCGCACTTCCCATTGTAGTGGGCAATGAGCGTACACTGCTCAGCCTGTAGTCTGTCGTGTTTACACACTTCCACAAGGCTATCGATAACATAATCAAAATGATTATAGTCATCATTATGGAGAATAAGAGTATAGAGCACTGTATGCTCTTCCTTGCTTCTTACTTTCTTTAGCTTTTTCGTTGATTTGCCAGTCATTTGCTTAAAAAAAGTGTTGCAATATAGCTAATTATCCATTTCTACTGCCACCACAAAGGCATTTTTAATGCCGCTGCCAATTAAGTTGTCCTTCACGCGGGTTGCCTCAACGGCATCGGAATAACTACCAACGGAGTAGATAAATCCTCCCTGATTGTCGGGTTTGCGAATAATGTCTTTACCCGGAGCCAATGCTTTAATCGTTTGGGTCATATCGTCGGGCAAACGTCCCTTGAAGTGACCCAGTTGAATCATATACAAACGGTTATCCTTTTCTATGCTTATGGTAGGAGATTCTTCCTGCTGATCAGGACCCTGAGAGTACTCAAGGGTTTTTGCCCTGGACAGGGCAATGGTACGTCCGTTGTGCCACGCTACAATAAAGGCATCTTTAAATCCTTTTGACCGAACTATGGGTAACGCTTTCTCTGCATTGCTCAACATCCTAAAATTACCCACATAGTATTTAGTAACTTTCCCTCCATTTACCAACTCCCCATGGATGGGCACCATGCCCTTGAAAAAATCGATGGCTACTGGATTGCTGAATGCAGCAACCTGAATCCGATAAATCACACCATTGGGAAATGGTTTGTCAACGGGTATGGGGTTAGTTTTGCTATAGGGTGATTTTTCAACCACCTGAAACTCAACTTCCGAGTCGGTGTGGAAAAGTATAGCGTCGGGTTGTGCCTTGTCATTATCACGCGTTATGGCTAAGGCTTGCTGCTGAGTAGCCTTGTCCGGTTCTTCAACCTTTTCGGTTTTGATTTTTGGAGAAGCAGTGGGTAGCGGGCGCCCAAATATATTCTGCTCCATGCGAAAGATTTTGCTTAACACCTCCTGCTGGTAAATCCTCATACCCCATAATTTGGCAAAAACCAGTTCAAGCCTCAATACTCCCAACTCATCGAGTAGCAAGGCTTCGTAAGTTGACTCATCCATTCCCTCGTCATCGGCATTATTACGTATGGCGGAAGCTGCCCGGAAATGCTGATTAGCCCTATCAATATCGGATTTTATATCCGCATCGTTATTAGAGCCCCGTTTTACAACGGCCACCGAAACACATTCCCTATATAGTTCCTTCTTCCCGCTGGTCAGATTGGTTAACAACGGATTGATGCTGCGCAATTTTGATATATAATCCAATTTGTTCTTTTGATAGAGGGGATTTTCGTTGTACGACTCGGGCTCGCTATTCTCAATCTCTTGTACTCTACTCTTAGCTTCCATCAATTCCTTACGCAGCGCCTCTATCTGTGGGTTAAGTTTTTCCAATTGAGCCAATCGGGTAATCTCATCGGCCTGAAATACCGTTGGGGCAAATTGTGCCTGATATAAAAATTTAGGATTGTCTGAAGCAAAGGTTGATGTGGGCTTATCTATGGGCTTACGCTTACCGGTAATGTACTCCTGCTCAATTTGACTGGCCTTAACAAAAAAATTGTCGGCACTTTGCTGAGCCTCCAGCAGGGCATTTTCGACAATAACTACCTTCTTTTCCAGATTTCTTCTCTCCTCGGCAGTATTAACATATTCAAAACCATGGCGCAGTGCATCCAGCTTAACCCTCAACGAGTCGGCCTTCATCTGCTGTGAAAAACCCTGTGCCAAAGCCCTTGAGTATTCGGGATCGTTCTCAACCGCATTGAAAGTTGCAGGTTTGTGTTGTGCCGAACCAACCTGTTCAACCTGCTTGGGCAAATCTTTTTTGGGCTCCTCCTTTGAGTTAAGCTGAGCAATACGCCTCAGCGACTCAATCTTGTCATACGGGCGACGAATGGGATTCTCGTCTATTTCCATCAATACCACTTCAAGGCTGTCGGCCAAAGTATTCCTGGCGGTTACAAACGTAGCCTTCTCATTATTCTCATCGGGGACAAAAAGAAAATCATCGTAGGGAGAACTCAACGGGAAGCCCAAGTTTTCGGGAGTACTCCACTGCTTTGTATCAGGATTGTAGATAGTTCGATAAATATCGAATCCTCCCATGCTGTAATGCCCCTTGGAGGCGAAGTAAAGAGTAACGCCATCATCTGCCATGTATGGAAAATCCTCATCAAGCGAGGAGTTAACCACATCACCCAAATTCCTTGGTTTGCTCCAGAACCCATCAGGCTGATACTCAATTACAAAAATATCCTTGCCGAAGGACGTGGTTGATCCATAGCTGGAGTAAAATATCCTATCCCCCGGCTCGGGATTATTGGGATAAAAAATAATGGAATTATCACCCTGTTTTACATCTACAGAGGTCTTCAAATCGTTGGGTTTCAATATGAATGAACCTTTAGGCGACTTTGTGTTGATATAGCGAAAGAAATCGTTTCTGTGCACAGTAACCCTGTCAATTACCGATGGCTGGTAAATGAAGCGAACCATGAAATTGCCATTTTCGCATTGACCTACACGCTTCTCAATGATTTGAATGTCAATCGCAGGATCTCCACCGTTGATTATGAAACGGCGGTAGTACGAAATGGCATCGTCGAAGTTATAGCTATGGAAAAAGGCCTCGCCAAGGTAATAGTACACCATGTTCGACACTTGTCGCGTTGAAGCAAACTTGAGGTGTTCGATGGATTTATCCAACTCCTTGGAAACTAAAAGGTAACATACACCAAGCCTGTAATGGAAATTGGGATCCTGGGAGAATTGTTCGACAAGTTGCTTGTAGTAGGGCAAAGCCTCATTAAATCCTTTTTTTTGAAAAAGCGAGTCGGCTTTTACTTCATAAGGACTTTTTTTCACCTGAGGCTCAGGATCTTGTCCAGAAACAAAGCCGCTGATCAAAGTCAAAACTGCTAAGAGAATGCAAACAATACTCCTACGGATAAAATATGCCATTCCTTTTAAAATTTGCTCAAAATTAAAAATAATTATTCGATTTTGGCTAATAATTTAGGTACTCCGAGCAAGGGGTTACTATCATTTAAGCATTGATAAAAGGTATTTTACATTTTTTGATAAAGCCGCTGCTTATAACCTTCCCATGCATACAACAACAAACGCAATATGATATAGCTGATTGCCTTAGATTGGGGAAAAATGAAAGATCGTTGTAAGTCAAAACAGTTAAAGAATTTCTATTTCCCATAGAATATATATTTGATATACAATGTTATAGTTGAGTAAAATTATACTTTGTTCATTAGTTTCGGATTATTCAAAAAAATAGTGTTTGGGTTAAACTTTTTGCCTTTTACCAATTCAAAGTAACACTACTGAGGCACAGTTGGTGTAATTTCATTACCGATTCTATGATACTTCACCAAACAAATATCTAACCCATTTAAACCCAAACCTATGAGATACTACAATTACCTGTACCTTGCCCTAATTGCCGCTTTTTTAATATCGTGCTCGGGCAATGGCGTTGACAAAGCATCGCAAAGCATCACCGAGGATGGCATAAAAGAGTACATTGCCGTACTTGCTTCCGATGATTTCCAGGGACGTTTCCCCGGAACCCTTGGCGAGGAGAAAACCATTCATTACCTGTCGGAACAATTTTCATCACTTGGCCTGTTGCCGGGCAATGGCGACAGCTACTTTCAGGAAGTTCCCCTAATGAAGATAACCCCCGAAACCGATTTCACTTTGAATATTTCGGGTAAAAAGGGTAGTCTGACATTGCAATATGGTCCCGATTTCATTGGCGGAACGCCAACCCCAACAGAAAAGGTAAATATATCCGGCTCGGATGTGATTTTTGTTGGCTATGGCATTAACGCCCCCGAATACCAATGGAACGATTACGAAGGACTGGATGTTAGGGGCAAAACCGTGGTGATGCTGGTAAACGATCCGGGCTACGCTACTCAGGATAGCGCGCTGTTCACGGGGAATGCCATGACTTACTACGGCCGTTGGGTATATAAGTACGAAGAGGCAGCACGTCAGGGTGCTGCTGCAGCCATACTGGTGCACGAAACAAAGGCAGCCTCGTACCCCTGGGGCGTGGTGGAGAACAGCTTTAAGGGTACCAAATTTTACCTCACCAGCGATCCCATAACCAAATCGGAGTTGCTACTGCAAAGCTGGATAACCAACGACAACGCACGAAAACTATTCCAGATGGCAGGGCTCGATTTTGACGCCACAACCCAAATGGCTGCCCAAAGGGGGTTTAAACCCATTGAAATGAAGCTGAAGGCTTCAGCCAGCTATAGCAACAGGGTGGAGTACATGAGTTCGAATAACGTGATTGCCCTGTTACCCGGTTCGTCCCGCAAGGATGAGTACATTATTTACACGGCACACTGGGACCACCTGGGTGTTAACCCTGCCCTGAAGGGCGATTCCATATTCAACGGAGCGCTTGACAATGCCTCGGGAACGGCAGCACTACTGGAAATTGCCAAAGCTTTTAAGTCATTGGGAAAAGTTCAGGACAGGTCTGTCCTTTTCATGTCCGTTACCTGCGAGGAGCAGGGATTGCTTGGGAGCCATTACTACGCCGAGAATCCCATTTACCCCCTTAACAAAACCGTAGCGGTTATTAATATGGATGCCCTCAACATTTTTGGCCGCACTCATGATATGGCCATTTCCGGATATGGATACAACGAGTTGGACGATTACGCCAAAGCGGTTATCGAGAGCAAGGGACGCTACATAGTGGGCGATTCGCGGCCCGAGAGTGGTGGCTACTACCGCTCCGATCATTTTAGCTTCGCTAAGGTGGGCGTACCCTCCATCAACATATCATTTGGATCTGACAACGTTGAGCATGGAAAGGAATGGGCAGAAACCACCCTTTTGAAATGGATTATGGATAACTACCATAAGCCATCGGATAACTACGAACCCGAAACATGGAAGTTCGATGGGATGGTTGAGGATGTGCAGGTATATTTTGAGTTGGGTTATAAGCTAAGCACAACCGACCATTTCCCCAACTGGCGCGAGGGTACATTCTACAAACCCATACGCGATGCCATGATGAAATAATTTTGGGAGAATGGCAATTGGGGTACAATCCCTCTCCCACCATTAGTTTAAAAGGCTGTCCGATTGGACGGCCTTTTTCAATTATGATATGGGAAATGGAAAAGAAATCGCAATTACTTTATACTTTATAAATGCCAGAATTTGTTGGAAAATATATACCTTTATCAGACTAAGTAAGTTTCAGTAAATGTCTCAGTTGGTTGTATATAGCGCTTCTGCCGGATCGGGTAAAACGTTCCGATTGGCGGCGGAATACATCAAACAGGTTATCGAAAAACCCGAAAGTTTTAAAAATATACTGGCAGTAACCTTTACTAACAAGGCTACCGCCGAAATGAAAGAGCGCATACTCAATGAACTTCACGCAATTGCGCAGGGAGAAAAGAGTGCCATAGCCAATGAAATTGCCGACCTGTTACCCCTTACTCAGGATCAAATAACTCAGAATGCACAGCGTGCTCTCTCGCTGATACTGCACGATTACTCTCGTTTCTCCATAAGCACCATCGATAGCTTTGTGCAAAGGGTCATCCAGTCATTGCTCTGGGAAATTGGTGAGCAGGGCGGGTTTGATATAAAGCTGGATAGCGAGCCGATTATCGAACAGGCCGCCGACGACCTTATAGATTCAGCTTCTACGTCATCCGAACTCATGCGGCGATTTATCCGCATGGGCGAAGAGCAGATGGACGAAGGAAAAACGTGGGATATTAGAAGGGGACTGATGGAATTGGGAAAGCAAATCTTCACCGAGAGCTTCCGAACCATGGACAGGGATGAGATGAAGCGTTTTACCCATAAGGAGAGCATTGACAGGCTGAAAAAATCTTTATACCAACTTATTGACAACACCATTTCCAAACTAAACCTCATTGCGCAAAATGCGATAGATGAGTTGACTGAATATGGAGTAACCGATCAGGATTTTGCCCATCGCGAGTTAGGCATTATGGGTTTTTTCTACAAGTGCGCACAGCTTACCGGTTCGGCCGAGCAGATGCCCAATGCGGGCCTTGCAAGAGTTCAACAGGCATTGAACGACCCCACGGGACAAGACTGGGTTACTAAAAGTACCTTTGATAATAAGGATAAATTTGCCCGAATCGAGTTGGCCATTGCCAACGTTTTATACCCTTCTCTCGTTGAGTTGGTTGATCTTATCCAAGAGAAAACCCCTGCCTATGTGGGTGCAAAATTAATATTAAAACACCTTGATAACCTTGCACTTATAAGCGATCTCTGGACAAAAATCCGTGCAATATCAAAGGAAGAGGGCTTCCTTCTGCTCAATGAGAGCAATCATCTGCTTCAGGAATTCGTTAAAGAGAGCGACACACCATTCATTTACGAAAAAGTGGGCACGCGCTACGATGTCATTATGATAGACGAATTTCAGGATACCTCGGTGGTGCAGTGGCACAACTTTATCCCGTTGGTTAAGAACAGCCTGTCGCAAGGTTACTTCAGTATGATTGTGGGCGATGTGAAGCAATCCATATACCGTTGGAGGAACAGCGATTGGAAAATACTTGCCTCAGGTGTGGATAACGACCTGGCCAGCCACGGAATAGAAAGGCACTCACTCAAAGTGAACCGAAGGAGTCTTCCTGCCATTGTTGACTTTAACAACCGCTTTTTTGAATCGGCCAAAGACAGGATACTCCAAACATTAGAAGAATTAGGCTCCAAAAATAGCATATCGGCTCTTTCCTGCATAGAGCAAGCAGCCAAGGCATACAAGGACATCAGGCAGGATTCGGCTTTTCCCCAAGAAGGAGTTCCGGGGAATGTTGAGGTTTGCTTCATTGATGCCAATAAAGATGAATATTCAGAGGTGCTTTCAGAGAAGCTCACCTTGTTAATTGAAAACCTTAGGCTGAATTACAAGTTAGGCGATATAGCCATTTTAGTTCGTACCAATAAAGAGGGGCAACGTGTAGCCGATATGCTGCTGGAACATAACCGAATCACGGATGACAAGACCAAACATATTCACTTCATCAGTCAGGATGGGCTACTGTTAAAGGCTTCATCATTGGTGAAGCTGATGATAGCGGCTTTCAGGCTGGCAGAAAATCCGCTCAACAAGGTGGCACGCAGCATTCTCTCAAAAGAACTTTTTCTGCTTAACCCCGATACAACTACTCCCTGGCACAACCTGTTTGTTGAGCGCAGCTACATCGAGGATGAGGCATTATGGCTCAGTAAATTGAATTCCAGACCATTGAATGAAGTCTTCGAAGCCATTGCCCACCGTTACGAACTATTCTCTGTTTCCCGGGAATTGGCTTACCTCACCGAACTGCATGAACATATACTCAACCTGTCGGCCAAAGGAGGGTCGGACATTGGGCAATTCTTAAGCTGGTGGGACGAAAACTCAGAAAATCTGTCACTCTCATCATCAAAAAACGAAGAGGCTCTTTCGATACTCACCATACACAAGGCCAAGGGTTTGCAATTCCCTGTGGTAATAATTCCATTTGCCGATTGGAATTTTAGAAAACCAGGCACATCGCCTTTGCTCTGGGTTTCTTCCAACACATCGCCTTTCGATGAGATTCCCCGATATCCAATACATATCCAGGAGAAGGCCTTAAGCAGTATTTTTGCTGCTGAGGCGATTGATGAATACATGAGGGAAAGGGTTGACAATCTCAACCTCATGTATGTTGCCTTTACACGTCCCCAGAATGAACTTTACATCTTTTCGAATAGGCCTAAGCCCTCTAAAAACAGCAAGGGCGATGAAACAATAGATAACATTGCAAAGCTGCTGTGGCAAGTTGTACCCGAAATGGACAATGGGCACATTGAGCATGAGTTAGCTGAAGAGGATGGTTTTTCGATATTCCAATTCGGTAAGCGATCAGGATCTAAGCCTGAAGTGCAGGACAAGTCTTCTTCCCAAATCCATTGGCAAATGGATAACTACCCTGTAGGGATGGAGCATGGAGATGTAAAACTACGGATGGAGGCAGGCGAATTTTTCCTCTCTTCCCCGTCAGAAAGGCTCCAACACCGCGAACATGGAAAACTTATGCACGAAATCTTATCGCGTATCAATACTGCAGACGATGTGGAAAAGGCCATTAATGCACTTTGTATCGAAGGGTTGATTGACGCCCAAGAGAAAGATCCCTTGGTCTTCCGCCTACGGCAAATGCTGACAGATGAGCCTATAAAATCATGGTTTGCAACAGGTTGCGAAGCAAAAACGGAGGCTACCATCCTTACCCCACAGGGTCAAAGTTACCGTCCCGACAGAGTAATAATCGATGGCAATGACGCCACAGTAGTCGATTTCAAATTCGGAACTCCCAATAGCTCACATGGCGTTCAGGTCAATCGTTACGCCTCGTTGCTTAGGGGAATGGGATTCGAAAAGGTTAAAGGCTTCATTTGGTATGTTGATGCCAACTGCGTTACTGAACTTTAATCGGTAGAATTTGTTTAATGCAATGGCCATTGTGTCATATTTTATATATTTGTGCCTTTCAAAAAATTAATTCATTGTACCATTATGAAAAGAACATTTTACCTTTTCTTCGCGCTATTGGCCGTAGCAGCCTGTTCTACCAAAGAGCCCAAAGTATCCATCTTTAGCGGACAGATAATCAATCCGGCTGATAATATTGCATTCCTTATTTCGGAAGGCGTTACGGATACAATCTCACTGAACGAGGATGGCACCTTTTCAAAAGAGATAACCCTCTCCCACCCTTCGTACTTCACTTTGAAAAACGGAAGGGGCAGTACTATTATCTTCGCAATTCCCGGCGAGGATTTGAAGGCCACCATTAACTTAAAAGACCCCTCCGAAACTCCGGTGTTTGAGGGGAAAGCTGCTGATATCAATCAGTACATACACAAAGCTTCTGCCATAGCCAGAAGCATAGCCCCGAAATACCGTGAACTTTACTCGGCTCCACTCGACATCTTTGTGTTAAAGCTCGACTCTATTAAGAATGAGTATTCTACACTACTCAAAAATTCTGATATTCACAACAAATCCTTTTTGGAGTTGGAAAACGCCCGGATTGGATACATGATTAGGAACTTACTGCACGACTACCCCGTTTACAAATCCTATTTTGCGCCCGAAGATTCAGTTAATTACGAGGATGACTACAAATTTTCAGAGAACATAGATTACAATAAACCTGAACATTTACATATTGCTGCTTATGCCGATTTGATTATGAAAAATTTTCAACTGCTGTTCCAAAGCATTTCATCGGCAGAGCAGAATGTTGGCAAATCGGAGTTCGAAAAGATGGTAATCTACTTTGAAAAGGTTGATTCGCTGGTAAGCGACATCAAGATACGCGATTTTATTAAGCACAATTCTGTGATTGAAGCCATTCAGTGGAGCAGTCTCGAAGTTTCGAAAAACGTTGTGGAGCACTTTTTACGCAGTGCCAGCACCGAATCGTACCGCAATATTGTTGCCAACGCCTTTGCCAGACGTATGCTGCTGGCCCCGGGTGCCAATGCGCCGGAATTCACGCTTTCGGGTATCGATGGAGCCGAATACTCTCTTAAAGATTTCCGGGGGAAACTGGTGTACATCGATTTTTGGGCTACCTGGTGTCGTCCATGTCTCATGGAAATCCCCCATTTAACAAAACTAAAAGAGGCATACAAAAACAAGCCCATCGCTTTTGTTGCCATCTCGGTTGACAGCGATAAGAGTGCTTGGGAAGAAATGGTAAAGAGGGATAAGTTATCCGGGTATCAACTTTATGCCGAAAACAACTGGCAATCGGAAACGGCAAAGAATTATCAGATACGGGGTATCCCGACCTTCGTTTTCATTGATGGAGAGGGTAAAATCATTGAATACAATGCTCCCCGCCCATCGAATCCTGAGATAAATTTACTGTTTGATAAATACCTGAAAACATTGCCCTAAGAACGTAACGAAGAATAGCAACGACTATGGCAGTTAAAGAAAAACCGGAATGCTTTCACATTCCGGTTTTTTTAAAATATTTCACAACGAAAAGTAATGGCTACGGAGTTCAGCGTACCGCAACTACTATGCCTGATTCTGTTTTTTCTCCTCTGCCTTTTGCTTGGCATACTTATCAAAGGCATGAACGATGTATTTCACCAGCTTATGTCGGATGATATCCCTTGTATCGAAATAAATTACTGCAAGCCCTTGCACATCAGACAACAATTTTAGCGTTGGCACCAGACCCGAATCCTCCCTATTGGGTAGGTCTATCTGGGTGATATCGCCGGTTACAATAAACTTGGCATTATTGCCCATTCGGGTGAGGAACATCTTCAGCTGATTCATGGTGGTGTTCTGCGCCTCATCCAGTATCACAAAGGCATTGTCGAGAGTACGTCCCCGCATGTAGGCAAGAGGTGCAATCTGCACTGTGCCATCCTCCATAAAATCGTTGAGTTTGCGGGCGGGGATCATATCATTCAGGGCATCGTATAGGGGTTGCAGGTAGGGATCCAATTTCTCTTTCAGGTCGCCGGGCAGGAAACCCAACCTCTCTCCTGCCTCCACGGCAGGGCGGGTGAGGATAATACGTTTCACTTCCTTATTCTTCAACGCTCTCACCGCCAAGGCAATGGATGTATATGTCTTCCCCGATCCTGCAGGTCCAATGGCAAAAAGAAGGTCATGAGAGGCGTACTTCTCAACCAGCAAACGCTGGTTCACGGTGCGAGCCTTAATAATTCTGCCATTATTGCCAAACACAAGGGCATCGCTGGTTTCCTCTTCGATTTTTGAAATGGAGGTATCGGTATCGTTGAGCAAATCGATTATGTTCTCGTCGCTTAAACTGTTGAATCGGCGATAAAAATCGATGATTAGATTAACCTTGTTCTCGAACAGCAAAATTTCCTCATCCGGGCCAATCACCTTAATCTCGTCGCCGCGGGCAATAATTTTCAGCTTGGGAAAATAGTTGGTAATGAGATTAAACCTTGTGTTGTTCACTCCAAAAAGCGCTAAGGGGTCAATGCCCTCAACCAGAATTATCCGTTCGTTCATCCGATGTTTTAAAATGTTTGAATTCAAACCTATGATCTGTATGCAAAGGTATGAAAAAAGCGGGTGCTATCAACTGTAGCCTGCCATTTAGGCTATGGGATAAATATTTTTATATTCCGAAGGCTCGATTCGTTTGACTTTCATTCAAAATAAGCGCAATAAACTGTTAGTAGCTTTTTGTTCGTGACCGTTGGGAAAAATTTCTTTTTTTAACCAAATTTGCTGATTATTTACAGGTATGGCCATTGACACGAAATCAGGGAAAATAGTAACGCTGACTACCGATTGGAAGCAGCACGATATCTATATAGGTAATATTAAGGGTCGGTTACTCTCGAACTGCCCGGGTATCTCTGTGATCGACCTGGCACATAATGTTCCCTCGTTCAATATTCAGCATGCCTCATTCATCGTCAGTTACGGCTTCAGCAATTTTCCCACGGGTACCATACACCTTGTTATGGTCAATAGCGAAGCGGTTGCTTCGCCCAAACTGCTTGTGACTGAGCATAGCGGCCATGTGTTTGTTGTACCCGATAATGGCATCATAGGCCTGCTTTTTGATCCACTGCCCGACAAGGTCATCGGGGTAAATATTGCTGCCCATGGCGGTTTTGCATCCCTCGACGGGTTTGTCAATACTGTTATAGCGTTGTACAACGGGCATGGCATCGAATCGTTGGGTGAAATAACAACCGATTACCTTGTTAAACGTAACTATAGGGCAACTGTTGGCAATTCGTTTATACAGGGCAACATAATCTATTTCGACTCGTACAGCAATGCCATTACCAACATCTCAAAAAGCCTTTTCGACAAGGTTGGCAACGGGCGCAATTACAACATCCTGGTACAAAGCAACTACAATAGGATTGACAAGTTGAGCAAGACCTACCAGGAAGTTAAAGAGGGCGAACTTTTAGGGCTATTCAACTCGTTCAATCTCCTCGAAATAGCCATACGCAATGGCTACGCTGCCGAGATGCTAAGCCTTAACGTGGGAGGAAGCGTGAGTGTAGTATTTACATAAATCGATTTTTTCGAATAGATTTTGAACCAATCTATTCGATAACATAGCAGTAATGCAATAATACCAGTTTTTAACATGAATAAAGCAGGCAAAGCCTTTGAGGAATTAGTAAAGATAATGGACGAACTTAGAGAGAAGTGTCCGTGGGATAGGGAGCAGACCTTCGAGAGTATTCGCAATTTGACCATTGAAGAAACCTATGAGTTGACCGATGCCTTACTGGAAAAAGATTACCAGAATGTAAAAAAAGAGCTTGGCGACCTACTTCTGCATATAGTTTTCTATTCCAAAATAGCATCTGAGTCGAACCTTTTCAACATCACCGATGTGATTGATCAACTATCGAAGAAATTGATTTACAGGCATCCTCACATCTTCGGAACCGAACAGGTAGCCTCTGCGTCGGAAGTGCTGGAGAATTGGGAACAGATTAAAATGACGGAAAAGGGTGGAAACAAAACGGTGCTATCGGGGGTTCCCAAATCGCTATCAGCCCTTATCAAAGCCAACAGGATACAGGAAAAAGTTAGAGCCGTCGGATTCGACTGGGAAGTACGAACACAGGTTTGGGACAAGGTGGAGGAAGAGCTGGCCGAGCTTAAGGGCGAAATTGAAACGGGCGATAGCGACAGGATTGAAGCAGAATTCGGCGATCTGCTCTTTTCCATGGTCAACGCTGCAAGGCTTTACAATATTGATCCCGAAACAGCTCTGGAACGTACCAACAAGAAGTTCATCAAACGGTTTGGCTACCTCGAGGAGAAAACCATAAAGCAGGGGCGGTCGCTGAAAAGTATGACCCTTGATGAGATGAATGAGATTTGGGAAGAGGCCAAGGGGAGTGATAACCAATAGCATTGCACAATGCTGCAGTATGCCATAAAGAGAACTCTTTACAGCATCCTCATCGTATGGGGAGTTGTGACGCTGGTCTTCATACTTTTCAACGTTATTCCGGGCGACCCGGCACGCATGGTCATGGGGCAACGCACCGATGAAGCATCGCTTGCAGCCGTGCGCAAGGATTTGGGCGTTGATAAACCCATGGTTTTTCAATACCTAAAATATATCAACGATCTGTTGCCCCTGTCGCTACACAACCCGCGTAACCCCGAAAGCTATATTTACTTAGACAGATCCGCCTACAGACCTCTTTGCAGCATTGGTATAAGCAAATCGAGGGTACTGGTGATAAAATCCCCCTACCTTCGCCGTTCGTATCAAAGCGGAAAACCGGTGAGCACCATTATTGGCGAGGCTTTTCCAAGCACGCTTATACTGGCCATCACGGCCATGACCTTTGCCACGGTTTTGGGGATTACTTTTGGTATTATTGCCGCCATATTCAAAAACAGCTGGGCCGATAGGTTGCTGGTCACCCTCTCTGCCTTCGGCATGAGCATTCCGTCGTTTTTTGCCGCTATCCTTTTTGGATGGCTTTTCGCTTTCGTATTAGGCGATTTGACAGGGCTGAACCTCACCGGAAACCTCTGGGAGGTTGACGATTTTGGCGAGGGAATAAGCCTCCAGCTAAAAAATCTGATTCTACCTGCCTTTACGCTGGGTATTCGTCCGCTATCCGTTGTTACTCAGCTAAGCCGTAGTTCCATGCTTGAAACCCTATCGCAGGATTATATCCGTACAGCCAAATCAAAAGGGCTGACTTTCGCCAGGGTAATCCGAAAGCACGCTTTGAGAAATTCTCTCAATCCCGTTGTGTCGGCCATCTCAGGATGGTTTGCATCGCTAATGGCCGGCGTGGTGTTCATTGAGTACATCTTCGGATGGAAAGGTCTTGGGTACGTGATGGTTAATGCACTCAACAGTTACGATGTACCGCTTGTGCTGGGTTCTGTTATCACCATCTCCATTGTTTTTATAGTGGTCAATTTTCTCGTTGACATTGTCTATTCGCTTCTCGACCCAAGAATTCGGATTTCGTAGCGTAATAAACATTTTTTACTACCTTTGGAGTAGTTCAGGAATAAAAACTGTTGAATTACTAATTAATCAATAAAATAACTACCATGAGAAAAAGAATAGTTGCAGGGAATTGGAAAATGAATACCACTCCTCAACAGGGCTTAGCGCTTGCTCAGGATGTAAGAAACCTGTCGTCCGGAGTTCCCAACGAAGTTGAACTCATTGTTGCACCCCCCTTTACGCACATTACAAGCATTGTAAACGAGTTAAATAAATGCAGGGTTAAGGTTGCCGCCCAGAACTGCTCATCGTGGGAAAAGGGAGCCTATACGGGTGAGGTTGCTCCGGCAATGATTGCATCATCCGGTGCTGTATATGTTATCATTGGGCACTCAGAACGCAGAGAGTATTTTGGCGAAACCGGAGAAATACTCCTGAACAAGGTGAAGTTGGCGCTGCAGAATGGACTTTCTCCCATTTTCTGCTGTGGCGAAAAGTTGGAGGAACGTGATGCAAACAGGCATTTTCAGGTGGTTGAAAATCAGCTTGCGGAAGTTCTTTCCCGTATTAGCCAGCAGGAGATGAAAAACGTGATTGTTGCATACGAACCGGTATGGGCCATTGGCACCGGACGAACAGCCACTCCCGACCAGGCACAGGAGATGCATAATTTTATCCGTAAAATTATTGAAAAGCAGCATGGTAAAGAAATAGCCAATGGGACGAGTATCCTTTACGGCGGAAGTTGCAAACCCGACAACGCCAAGGAGATATTTGCCAAACCCGATGTGGACGGTGGGCTGATTGGGGGTGCGTCGCTTGTGGCATCCGATTTTATAGCCATTGCAAAATCATTCCCTGAAAAGTAGTATGAACTACTACAAAGTAAAATTTACCATTACACCCTATAGCCAGCAGAATGCTGAAATACTAGTAGCCCTACTGGCCGATATGCAATTCGATAGTTTTGAAGATTTTAACCAAGGCATTTTCGCCTACATTCCGGAGCAATTCTACGACTCACATGGAATAACCACGCTTATCAACGAGGAAATCTTTTTAGGTATCGGTATCGATTTTCAAGCTGAGCTTATTGAAAATCAAAATTGGAACACAAAGTGGGAGTCGAATTTTGAGCCTGTCTGCGTTGAAAACCTATGCCGCATAAGAGCCCCGTTCCACGGAACAGAAAGCGGGTTCGCCCTCGAAATAACCATCGAGCCAAAAATGTCGTTTGGCACAGGCCACCACCAAACCACATGGCTCATGGTGAGAGAATTATTCAATTTGGAGGTACGTGGAAAAGCCATACTCGATATGGGCTGTGGCACAGGGGTTTTAGGCATTGTTGCCGAAAAACTTGGAGCCGCGCATGTGGTTGCCATTGATAACGATCAGTGGGCATTTGACAATGCCCAAGAAAATACCTTGACGAACGGCTGTAGCAGGATTGACACCCTGCTTGGCGATGCCTCGCTGCTTAAGGGCAAGTATTTCGATATTATTCTGGCCAATATCAATTTAAATACGCTTGTCAACGATATGCCCATATACAATAATAGCCTTTCCGAAAAAGGAATACTCATAGTCAGCGGCATCCTTAAATCCGATGTAAATCAATTAAACCCTGTTGCCGAAAGCATACGCCTAAAACCTTTCGTCCAGCGGCATCGTGACGATTGGGCACTGGTGGGATATGAAAAGATTTAATAACAAAGGCCATTCACTGTATGAAAATGCTTAAACTCACAACCCGTTTACAATATCTGACAGCTTTCATGTCCATTGGTGCTTTTGCCATTTTATTTCATCAACCGGCTAATGCACAACGCATAACAGGATTCACAGAGGAGATTGAAAATTTCCCGTTCCAATTACACGACATCATAAAAGGCCAACTTTCCAAGGAGGAAGAAGCTCAGTCCGTTGAATTTGCACAATTTTGGTCAACCGATTACTTTGCTCCCGAAAAAAAGGCTGAAATAGTGGAAATCTCGAACCTTCTTTTAAAGAAGACCGATGTTAACTTATCCCACTTTGTGAGCCTGATGAAAATACTGCTCAACCTAAAGTACAATGAACAGATTCAAAAAAGTTTTGATACATGGCTCAATGGGCTGAAAATGTACGCTGAAGACCCAAACATTGTCATAACGACTATCATCAAATTCATCCAAAATTCCCAGAGCATATTCGAAAACAACATTCTGAAAATCAGACCGGCTCACAAATGGAGCACGAGTAACGGCGAATATTCCGTAACGCTTGATTCCGTATTAACCTTCCGTTTCGGTACGCTCGACTTAATCTGTTCAAACGAAACCGACTCAATGGTTATACTTGCCACTCAGGGTATCTACAACCCTCTTTCCGAAACATGGAGAGGAAAGGGAGGAAAGGTTACATGGGCAAGAAGCAAACTGCCCGTCGATGAAATCTTTGCCATGCTCTCCAACTACCGAATTGATTTGACAAAAAATGAGTATGTGGCCGATTCAGTTTGGTTTACCAATAAGGACTATTTTAAAACGCCCTCGTTAGGATACATTAAAGACAGGCTGATAAAATCAACCAAGGCTTCGAATGTGGATCATCCCGAGTTTCACACCTATGGGCAGCGATACCATATAGACAATCTTTTTGAAGGGGTTGACTACGACGGAGGGTATTACATGGTCGGATCAAAATTTTACGGAAGCGGAACCCGCGAGCAACCGGCTATTATTTTGTTCAAAAGGAATAATAAAGATTTCCTTAGAATAGAATCGAAAATATATGTATTTCAACGTCAGTCTGTTGTATCAGACAATGCCAAGGTGCGCTTTCTAATTGAGAACGATTCAATTTTCCATTCGGGATTGGGTTTTACGTACAACGACCAGGTGAGAATGGTGGCCATCGCACCCACCGACTTCCTTACAACCCAAAGCCCAATACTTAATACATACCATAATTTCTCCATCAATTTCAATCAAATCTCATGGAATCTGGGAACGGACGAGATAGTATTCGGGCCTCCCATCGGGGCTTCGCAGGGAAGGGCCTCGTTCGAATCCAACAATTATTTCAATCAGGAATCATTCGACCAAATCATGGGGCGTGACGACCAGCACCCCCTCTTTGCCATATCCAACTTCACCCGACAGATTCGGTCGCGCATATTCAATGTTAACGAATTTTCCATTTTCATGCGCAAGCCCATTGAGCAGACCCGTATTGTGATCATGCAAATGGCCATGCTGGGCTATATCCTATATGAATATGAAACCGGCGAAATACAGGTACTACCAAAACTTTACGATGCCATTAGGGCCCGAACAGGGCGCATTGATTACGATGTCATCAAATTTCAATCGCTAACGCAAAGCAGACCCAATGCGGTGCTAAATTTGGCAACCCTTGAGATGGAGGTCAATGGAGTGCAGAATGTTTCCGTAAGCGATTCTCAAAATGTATTTATCTATCCGGCCCGAAATAGGATTATTTTAAAGAAGAATAGGAACTTTGCATTCGACGGGGTTGTCAGGGCAGGCCTTTTCACTTTTCAAGGTCATAACTTCAACTTCAACTATGAAAACTTCAGCTTCGTATTGGATGAAATAGAACTTTTAAACATTGATGTCCAAACCCAAGATTACGACATGTATGGGAAGAGGGTTTTAGAAGCGGTAACAAGTACCCTCGAGAATATCACAGGCGAAATTTTCATAGATCAACCCGACAATAAATCGGGATTGGTGAATTATCCCGAGTTCCCCATTTTCAGGAGTACGAAAAACTCATTTGTCTATTACGACGATCCCTCAATACACAATGGGGTCTATAAACGCGACAATTTCTACTTCGAAATTTACCCATTCACCTTTTCCAACTTAAACGATTTCGAGTATAAGGATCTGCATTTCACCGGATTGTTTCAATCGGCTGACATTCTAGGCACCATGGAAGACACATTGGTACTTCGGCCCGATAATTCACTCGGGTTCAAAAGGGAATTGCCCGAACAGGGATTCGCCCTATACCAAGGCAGGGGTACTTTTTATAAAACCATCGACCTTAGCAACAAGGGATTAAGAGGAATTGGCGAGTTTACATACATCACATCGCGAACAGCGTCAGATGATCTCTACTTTTTCCCCGACTCAGTGAGTACCCTCTCCACAGCATTCACCATTGGAAGGCGTGATGCCGGGATCCAATTCCCTGAAACCATCGGATCGCAACATATAGTGAAATGGCAACCATACAATGAGATTCTTTACGCCTACCGAGGGAAAAAGCCATTCGAAATGTTTGAAAAGCAGTCGAAGTTCACCGGAGATCTAACACTCACGCCCTTAGGTTTGGTTGGCACCGGCCTTATGGACATGGAAAAAGCAAGGCTTACATCAAACCATTTCGACTATAATGCAGCCGACTACAGATCCGCTAAGGCAAGCGCTGAATTTAACATAGTGGGTAAGGACAGTTTGGCATTAAGTTCAGATAATCTCAAGGCATTCATCGATTTTAACGCCAGGAAAGGTGACTTCGGTAAAATTGACCAAAGCATTTACGCCATCATGCAGCCCATGATGTACGAATCGCACCTCGATGAGTTTGAATGGTCAATGGAGCGGAACGAATTAACTTTTTCTACGCCGGATCGACAGCAGTTTGTCGAAATGGACAAGTTCTACGTTTCAGGGATGATTGACAGGGATACTTTGCCCTCAGGATCGCTATTCTACTCCACATGGAAAGGCGAGGACTCGCTATACTTTTTCTCGTCCAAAGCCAAGTATAATTTGCGAAACCCCGGCCTAAAGGCCGATTCGGTGAAGTATCTCGTTGTGGCTGATGCCATAATACACCCCTATAACCAAAAGGTTGAAGTGGATGCCAAAAAAAGGGTTATGCCGCTACAAAAGTCAGAAATAGTGGCAAATTATATCCAGAAGTATCACAGAATTTACGATGCTGATATTACAATAAAAAGCCGAAAGAAATACTATGCCAAAGGGACCATTGATTACGTTGACGAAAACGATTCCATCCAAAAAGTGAAACTTAAGGAAGTGGGCGTTGACCCTCAAGGCAATACCTATGCACAAACTACCCTAACCGCGCCTGATAGGTTTAAGCTAAGCCCCCGTTTCGGATTCATTGGCAATGTGGATATTTTCGCACAGGATAAGATTTGGCTTTTCGACGGAGGAGCAGAGCCCATCAGCACTTGCCCACAGATCAAGACAAGTAATGTGAAGTTCAAAGCCCCCATTGATCCTTTGGACATACTAATCCCCGTTGCTCCACAGCCCATGAACCTGAACAACGTCACCCTTATCTCGGGGAGTGTAGTCACTGTTGATTCCATACATCTCTATCCGAGCTTCATCAGCGGACGTAAGGAATTTAGCGACAAAACCCTCATCGACGCCGATGGATATTTGCATTACAATAAAAACAGAAACCGATTCATGTTAGGATCAAAGAATAAGATTCATAATCCTGACACAACGGGCAATTTAATCGGACTGGCCACAGACTTCTGCATACTTTTCAGTGAAGGAACCGTCAAGTTTCCGGTTAATTTGGGGCAAATTAAAAACTACACCACGGGTAATCTGGTGCACAAACTGGAGGACAGCACACTAACCATGGACCTTATCCTGTCGCTCGATTTCCACTTCAACCAGCAGTCGCTGGAAACCATGGCCAATGAAATAATAAGCCAACCGGGGTTACTCAATGTGGACTTAAACAGGAAAATTTTTCATAAAGCATTATACGAGCGTACTACCTCGGCCGAAGCATTGGCGGCAGTAAACCAAATTAAAATTTTTGGTGCCATGAGCCAATTACCCAGTGGCTTTCAGAATACTATAACGTTTAGCGATCTGAAAATGAAGTGGGATCCTTCAAATCGCTCCTTTGTGTCCTATGGTAAGATTGGAATAGGTACTATTGGGAATATTAGCGTCAACAAAAAGGTTGATGGTTTTATTGAAATTCTTAAACGCAATACCGGGGATTGGATGATGATGTACTTACAGATAACTCCGGAAAAATATTACGTATTTTACTACGTCAAAGGGTCAATGCAAGTATCATCGCACAACGCCGCCTTTACCGACCCCATAAAAGCGATGAAGAGCAGAGACAGACGCGTAAAGGTTAAAGCAGGTCAAATTCCTTACAACTTTGTTGTGGGTACCAAGCGTGAATTGCAGAGGGTGAGAGAGCGGTACTCACAGCTAACCGGAATCAGTTTTTCCGAAGAGGAGGAGTACGATGAGCTAATCTTTGAAGGGAATGCCAATGATACAAATGGCGTGGATGCGGAAAAAGACGATAAGAAGGGAGATACGACATCCGATGATCAAACTCCTTAGCCTTTATTTCTTGTGGATATTCGTGAGGGGAGTGAGATATTGCCCGTTCGAATAGTATCGACTTTTTAAAATTTATTTTTTGGGAATTTCAAGTATTTCCAAATCGCTGAAGCCATTACCCTCAATGGTTAACCTTATGGCAGTTCTAATGGTATGAAATCCGCTCTCCCCTGCTGCACCGGGATTGATAAACAAAAAATCGTACTTCTTATCGTAGATCACCCTGAGTATGTGTGAATGGCCGCAAATCAGCATAGCCGGCGGAGTTGACGTCAGTATCGGAAGTATTTTCTTATCATATTTACCCGGGTGGCCGGCTATGTGCGTCATCAGCACATCCACATCTTCACAGTTAAAACGTTGGATTTTAGGATAGGCTTTACGAACCTTAGTATCGTCAATATTGCCATGCACCGCACGTAATGGTTTAAATGCTGCAATAGTATTGGCCAACTCTATGCTTCCAATATCGCCGGCATGCCAAATCTCATTGCAACCCTTGAAAAAATCTTCCAGCTTTTCATCCCACATGCCGTGGGTGTCGCTAACAATCCCTATCCTTTTCATTTTTTCTATAATTGTTAACTTTGTACAAAATCAAAGATACATGCAAATTTTTTACGTTCCCCATATTGATGGCCAAAAAATTACCCTAAGCGAGGAAGAATCGAAACACTGTGTCAGAGTATTACGCTTGGGAGCTGGAGATTCTATACGCATTGTTGACGGTAAAGGCAATCTTTTCAACTGCAAAATCGCTGAAGACAATCCTAAGCGCTGTACGGTTCGCATAGAAAGCGTTATCAAAGATTTTGAAAAACGCCCTTTTCGCCTTCATATTGCCATTGCTCCTACCAAAAATATGGATAGGCTTGAATGGTTTGTTGAAAAAGCCACTGAAATAGGCATTGATGAAATTACGCCCTTGCTATGTGAGCATTCCGAAAGAAAAGTTGTAAACCTCGAGAGATTGGAAAGGGTAATGATTTCAGCCATGAAACAATCGGGCAAGGCCATGCTGCCTAAGCTCAACACTGCCACCCCCTTTGAATCAGTATTGAAAAATGCCAATGAAAAGGTAAAACTTATTGCCTACTGTGGCGATCTTGCCACGGCGCATGCCCATGAATTTATTGGGAAAGGGGAAAGCGTAATTATCCTCATTGGCCCGGAGGGCGACTTTTCTCCCATGGAAATACAGGCAGCCATTGAAAACCATTTCAACGCTGTGAGCCTTGGTTCTTCCCGACTGCGTACCGAAACAGCCGGTGTGGTTGCATGCTCCATGGCCAATCTCATCAATGGATAGTATCACGCCTTGAATTTGAAATAGTTTAAGGTTTATCCCGTGGCACTAAAACTGCATACGAAGATTAGATTTACCATAATTGCATTTCAATATCTTCCGCTTTCGCCATTTATTAATGGGAATCCAATGGCATAGATTAACGGCACCATAAAGTATATACCATAACTATTGATGTTTGACGTTCAACTTATTGAAAGCAAATCATTCGTCTAAAGAAAGGAATAGAATTATTCTTTGATTAGTTAAAAAGTTGAGCATACCTGACTCAAAAATTAATTAATGACTATTTTTGATAGTTTGTAAGCATGCAATAGAGCCGTGCTTATTTACTTACTGCTTTTTACAACAACTTAAGTGTCAATTCAATAAGATGAAAACAAATATCTTTATTACTACTTTTATACTATCCATTTTGACAATTCAATTAAAAGCAGAATGGGTTAAGATTAATAAAAGCTCCGATTTAAAAATGGCCCCACAGACAACTATTCTCCGAAGCGATGGGGATGGGATAGTGCTTAGGGTTGATATGATGGGTTTCGATATAAAGAACTTTGAGGCGGAAGGCAATACATATCAGAGCATCGATCTACTCACCGATATGTTTACCACCATTCCCGGTAGTCCCGAATTACCCTATATTGCCCATGTATTGGCAATTCCCGATAAAGCTGGTGTAACCGTTGAAGTTATTGAAAAAGGTGAGATGTTTACCTTTAGCAATATTGACATAGCACCGGCACGTAGTAGCTGGATAGAGGGATCGGAAGAGCCACCATACTCGAAGGACCTTATGGCCTACAGGTCATCAAACCCCTTTCCCTCCGAGATGGCTAGCATGGACAGACCTTCAATAATGCGCGATTTCAGAATATCCCGTTTGGCCGTTTTCCCTGTTCGATATATCCCTGAGAAAGCCGAATTACAAGTTTATTCATCTATAACTGTTAAGGTTAACTATCACGGAGGAGAAGTTGTTAACCCCAAAACCTCTCCCCAGAAAAGAATTTCACCATCATTTGCGCAGCTATACAGAAGCACCATTTTCAACTACGAACAGGTTCTTAACGAGAGGTATGCTGGAAAAGAGGATGGTAAAGAGCTTATGCTATGCATTATGCCCGACATTTTTTACGATAGTTTTTTAGAATATGCCGAATGGAAACGTGAGAGCGGCATTGACGTTCATATCACCAAATTCAGCGAAATCAATGCAACGGCAAGCAATCCCAATACTATAAAGAATTACATTTCGGATGTATATCAGAACTGGGAGGACCGCCCAACCTATGTTTTGATAGTGGGGGATGATGCAATTTTTCCCAAAAAAATTGTTACATATCCATCATACTCTTTCCCCTGGGAGGACTTTTTCGTTGCCGTTGACGGTGATGACTATTTTCCTGAGATGATGATTGGCCGATTCACCAATCAGGATAATAATGTTATGCAGATAATGATGAATAAATTCAAGGTTTACGAGAAAAATCCTTATACTGAAGACCCAACCTGGATTAAAAAGGCTACCTGCTGCTCAAATAATCAGTACGAATCACAGGTTCAAACTAAGCGATTCGTGGCTGATGTGTTACTGCAAAATGGCAGATTTTTATCTGTGGATACCATGATGAGCGATGGAAATTGGAGCTCCAACTGCACCTATTCTATTACTGATATTATCAATGCACTCAATCAGGGTCGAAGCTTTTTGAATTATCGCGGCGAGGGATGGGCCTACGGCTGGTATGCAAGCTGCTATAGCTTTGGGCACTCAGAGGTCATGAGTTTGAATAATGGGCAAAAAATGCCATTTGTAACAAGCATTGGTTGTGGCGTAGCCATGTTTGACTATTCATACGGAAACTGCTTTGGAGAAGATATGATTGAACTGGGAACAATAAATAACCCCAGAGGAGCTGTGTCCTTTGTTGGTGCAACATCAAATACCCATACAACATATAACAATCGCATTGATAAGGGAATGTATATTGGGATGTTTCAGGAAGGAATGGAAACTCCCGGGCAGTCACTTCTAAGGGGAAAACTTTATATGTACAATGTGTTTGGAAATGAATACTATGTAGAATACCACTACAAAGTATATTGTACTTTAGGTGACCCCAGTATTCATATTTGGAAAAATATTCCGCAGGAAGTAAATATTGATTTCACCGATCTTATCTATGTTGGACACTCAACAGTTGAATGTGTTGCCACATACGAGAATACCGGCTTTCCAGTAGTTAACGGTACCGTTACAATAACTGGAGATGATGTTTTTATATCGGGATTTACCGATGAAACAGGGAAGGTTATTTTCGATTTTATAGCTCCACAAGCAGGGAATCTGACCATTACGGTAAGAGGTGACAGAGTAAAGCCTAAACAAGGAACAATTGAGGTTCAACTAGTTGAAGAACTTATTGGGATAAGCGGTGATCCGATTATAGAGGATATAGACGGGAACAATGATGGACAGATCAATCCCAACGAAACTTGCAACATCGCCTTTACCCTGAAAAACTGGGGGGAATTAGAAGTTAAAAATATTCAAGCAACACTCTCATCATCTGACGAATACATAACAATTCTAACTACAGACCCGGTTTCATATGGCAGTTTATCCCCCAATGAGAGCAAAACAGGCGATCCGTTCCAATTTGTGGTTAAACCAAATTGCCCCATTGGATATGCAATCCCCATTGTATTACATGTTAGCAGTTTAAATAGCTCATGGGATTACTCCTTAACGCTCAGCGTGAAGGGTTGTTCATTGCAGTTCGATAACTTCCTTGTGTTCGATTCTTTATCTACCAACATGAACTATAGGATGGATCCGGGAGAAACAACCGCTTTGCTGGTATCCATTACCAATATCGGAGATGATTTAGCCTACAATGTTAAAGGTATATTGACCTGTAACGATCCTAACATTACCATTATTGAACCCAATAGTTCTTTTGGGTCCATTCCCATTGGAAGAACGGCATACAATCGTAATGATGCGTTTATCGTAAGGGTAAAAGATAACTGCCCTGCAGGCTATGTAGCCATTTACAACCTTAAAATATACACCGAGGATGCCAACTACCCATACGAAGCATCATTCTCTTTCTCTATCCCTGTATCAAAGCAAATGTCAACGGACTATACCGGCCCCGACGGATATGGGTATTACGCCTATTCGAATGACGATACCTTCTATGAGCAAAGGCCCGAATACAAGTGGGCTGAATTGAATGGATCCGGTACGCAAATTCAATTGCCACAGCAAAGCGACTTTACCACTACCATTAATCTACCATTTAATTTTAAGTACTACGGCATTGTTTATGACCAAATACGCGTGAGTACAGATGGCTGGATTGCATTTGGACCCGGTACGCAAACAATTGCAGAGAACAGTACCATTCCAAGCAATGATGAAGTGAATTGTATGGTTGCTGTATTCTGGGACGACCTTTACGATGATGAGTTTTTCCTTGGCAAGATTTATTACCAGCATGATGGTACAAACCACCGTTTCATTATTCAATGGGATGGAATTTCGCATAACAACTTTGTGGATGAACCGGTGAGAGAGTATTTTCAAGTCATTCTTCTCGATCCCCAATACTACCCAACCCTTACAGGTGACGGTGAAATTATTTTTCAATACAAAGAAATCCATGATACTCAAAGCGTGACTGTTGGCATTGAAAACCACTCTCAAAATATTGGGATACAGTATGTTTTCAACACGAAATACCACCCCACTGCCACCTCTTTGGGCAACGCATATGCCATTAAATTTACTACTACGGCACCTACTGTTGCCGAAATTGTTTCGGTAGGACCAGAAATAGATCCGGGACTATTCAATAAGTCGTTCGCTTTATTGCAAAACTACCCTAATCCTTTTGGCGATGTAACAAGTATTGGCTATGTGATAAAACATCCCGGATATGTAAAAATTGATGTTTTCAGCATTACCGGGCAATTGATACGCACACTAATCAGCCAAAATTTGCCAGCCGGCAGCTATAACGTCACTTGGAATGGGAAAAATAACTATGGTGTTCCTGTACCACCGGGAATGTACATTTACCGATTGCAGACCGAAAATTCATTCGAAAGCAAAAGGATGATTAAGTATTAGAAAACTAATTTTTAGTCAAATGGAGGAATCCCATATTTCAATCCATTTCATTTGTCGCAAAAGAACTACTTTTTAACAAACCTTCTCATGACCACTGATACAACCGAATAATGTATAGCCTCCAAATTCTTCTAATTATCATAACAATTGCAGTTGTTGCCGGGGTTATTGAGTTTCGTGGGCATCAGAAAAGGATTCGCTCTATTCCCATACGCATCCATGTCAATGGCACCAGGGGTAAATCAAGCGTTACCCGATTGATTGGTGCCGGGCTGAGAGCTGGAGGTATATCTACTTTGACTAAAGTCACAGGGACCTTCCCTCGCCTAATCCTCGAAAACGGAACAGAAACACTCATACATAGGAAATCATCGGCTAACATTATCGAACAGCTATCCATTGTTAAGTTCGCTGCCAACAAAAAGGTTCAAGCTTTGGTTGTGGAGTGCATGGCACTACAACCTCAATACCAGATCATTACCGAGCGAAAAATGATTCATTCCAACGTGAGCGTAATGACCAATGTGAGGTATGACCATATCGATGTCATGGGACATACGCTACCTGAGATTGCCCATACGCTGGGCGGTACAATCCCACGAAACCAACACCTGTTCTCTGCCGAAATCAGCAATCCTGACCTTATTAAAAACATTGCCGATAAACGCAATACACAATGCCACTTCGTTGATCACAGCTATGTTACCCTCGATGAGATGAAGCCATTTGGCTATATAGAGCATCGGGAGAATGTGGCCCTAGCGCTTGCCGTGTGCCAACATGTGGGTGTTGAGAGAAACGTTGCTCTCAAAGGTATGTACGCTGCCATTCCCGATGCCGGCGTATTGAGGGCTTTTACCATTGAGGCTTTTGGGAAAAAAATGGTTTTCTACAACGCTTTTGCTGCCAACGATCCCGACTCAACCCTCATGATCTGGCAAAAAATTCGCGACGAAATTGGTTTCAACGAAACCAGAATAGTGCTCCTCAACACAAGGCAGGACAGACTGGATAGGGCAAAACAGCTGGCCGAAATGACTGCAAAAAGAATTGGCAACGAGATTGAATACGTGATTCTTATCGGTCAATCGTGCGAGGTTGTTGAGGGGCTGCTCACAAGCGGAGGGATACCTACAGGGAAAATTATCAACCTTGGCTGGACTACTCCCGACAAGGTTTTCGAAGCGGTTTTGGCAGCAACCCCAAATCAATCGTCCATTATAGCCATAGGGAATATGGGTGGCATAGGGGCTCAAACTGTCGAATTTTTTGAACACAGAAGCATACAACCATGATTGAAATCGCCATTACCATTGGGTTAATTCTCAGCCTGCTCTCATACGAAGTTTTTGGCCTGGCTGCAGGGGGCATCGTTGTCCCCGGGTACATTGCCCTTCAACTTACAAATCCCGAAAGGATAGCAGGCATCCTGATCGTTAGCCTGATAACTTTTTTAATTATCAAGGTATTAAGCAATTATACTTTCCTTTACGGGCGACGACAAATGGTGCTGTGTCTGCTCATTGGCTGCTTACTTGCCAACTTCTCAAGGCACTTCTTCTCCATCGATCTTGCCACTTCAACTGTTGAACTTCATGCGGTGGGGTGGGTAATACCGGGGTTAATAGCGCACTGGTTCAGCAAGCAAGGAATCTTTAAAACTCTGACGGTTGTTTTCGTTTCGTCAGTACTGGTTAGGCTTATCATCATCATAATTTTCGCAGGGGCCCTCCTGCCTAAATAAACACTACCATGACCACATTTAGAGCAAAATCCAATATTGTTTTAGGCTTTCTCTTCGCCTTGGCGCTTCTGGCCTTCATTGCCGTTGAGAAAAGCAAAAAGGATGTACGTCAGCAGTGGTACGATGAGAAGTTGGAAGCCGCCATCCTCTCCAGGAAAGCAGCCGATTATCTCAAATCGTTCAGGCTGGAAGAGGGTATTTTTGTAGATATGATAAACGATCCCAACCAAACTGCGTTGATTGGGCAGGAATACTCGTTGATAACTACCGACAGGGGGTATATCGATGCTAAGCTAACATCGCTGAACCCCAATTTTGCCGCTGTTATTGTGCAATACCTTATGGATGCAGGTGTTAAAAGTGGTGATGTTGTCGCTGTTGCAGTAACAGGCTCTTTCCCTGCGCTCAATATTTCTGTTTTAGCCGCCATTGAAACCCTTAAGCTAAAACCCATCATTATCTCCTCCGTTGGGGCTTCCAATTACGGCGCCAACGACCCCTACTTCACATGGCTCGATATGGAAAATGCTCTATATTCTGCAAATATTTTTTCCAACAAGTCGATTGCAGCTTCCATTGGCGGAGGATTCGATATTGGTAGAGGGTTAAGTCCCGAAGGAAGGCAACTAATAGTTGATGCCATTGAAAGGAATAAGGTCCTCTTTATCAATGAGAATCATTTAGAAAAGAGCATTGAGAAACGGATGGAATTATATGCACAGCACAGTCAGGGGAAACCCATTAAGGCTTTTATCAATGTGGGAGGAGGTATTTCAAGCCTGGGGCATACGGTTAACAGCGAGCTTATTCCAACAGGGCTGACCAAGAACTTACTGATGAAAAATTATCCGGTTAAAGGTGTAATCGTTCTTATGGGTCAAAAGGGTTTACCCATTATACACTTGGCAAATATCAAGGATATAACAAGGGCATACGACCTTCCCAATAGCCCTGTTCCGCTACCGGAACCAGGCGAAGGCGGGATATTTATACAGAAAAAATACGATCTTGTAATCACCTCAATTGCCACAGTTATCCTAATAGTTGTTATCTTGCTGGTGTTTATTAATGAGAAAAAGAGCCATCGCCTGGGGACAGAAATTGTGAATGCCCAACAACCCATTCCCGAAACTGATGATCGGTTCGAGGATGAAATGCTATAGTAGTCAATACAAATAACCCATGAAAACCACCATGATGAAAAATTTATCCTACTGTTTGATGCTGATTGCCTTACTGTGTAGTACTACCTTTGCACTAAACGCGCAAAGCAGAAAATCGCTATCTCCCACCTCTTATAAAAAAGAAGTGGGTATCAATGTGGAAGGTAAAAGTAGAACATACTACTTTTTGGATACAGATAGAAAATCTGTCATTACCGTTAAAGGCCCTGGAAAATTACAAGTACTTTCGCGTGCTCAATTCGTTCCCAGTCAAAAAGTGAAAGTGAACTACAATATTTTATACACCATTGATGGCGGAACTCAAAAGCAAATAAAAGTCAAATCGGCTGTTAGATCCACAAAATCCACATTCGTCAACGGGGCTTTGGGCGTGCCTGGACAATTGATGAAGATAGAAATCCTACTCAATAGGGGGACGCACACCATTGAGTTCAGTTTACCTGAAAATTCTCCGGGTGTGGCCACCCGATTTATTTTTACCCCCACGAAGGAGAAAAAAAGGGAGTGGATTGGATTCTACACGGCCCAATCGTCCGATATCGTTGAACTGGTTGCAAACGAAACCAGCGTTTCGTACTACCGTTTCTCGACTGAGAAGCCATTACGCGTTGAGGTTATTGGTCCAACCGAATTACGCGTATTTACCAGAGTTGAATTTACTTATAATATGCGCGGTAACGTACATTACAGAGTACAGGTTAAAAACAACGACAGGATTATTAACACGTATCAGATGAGTAGCCGGCGCTCCGAAGCAACCAGCTATTTGCACGGCAAGGACTTAGTGCCGGGTAAAGCGTGCGAGTTCATCATAGATGTTCCCTCAGGAAGGCAAATTTATGAACTAATCCCTCTCGATAAGGATAAAAATTCTATTTTGGTCCGTATGATGATCCCCAAAGTTGATGTTAAGAAAAAAAGGTAATTTTGCACTACCAATCAACTAGACAAACTGAAATACAGACCTTTATGCAAGTACACGATTTCAAAATACCGCTTATGAAATCACTCTGCAAAGCAATGGCAACCATTGTTCTTCTCCTATGTATCGGGAATCACTTGCTTGCTCAGGATAAACCCAAACCCAAGCCCAAGGAAACTAAGACAACCACTCCTGAAAAACAGCAAAAGAATGCCGCCGATAAGAGCAAAAAGCAGCAACAGAAAAAAACCAAATTTGCTGATTTCAGTCTAGAGATAGGTATTTCAAGTACATATGATGACAATATTCTAAAGTATTCCGACAAGTATTTGAATAGATTTTTAAACCGAGAGGATGAAGGGAGGTTTCAAATCAACACCTATGACGATCTGGTATTAAAGCCCTCTATCAAGCTATCAGCGAAAAAGAGAATTTTTGGCAAACAGCGTTCAGAATTCGATTTGCGGTTCAACCATACTCAGTATGCCGTAAACCCCATTAAAAATTGGGATTACCTTCTTATTACATATAGACAGGTATTGCCAAAGAAAAGGCACTTCAGGTTGAGCTATAGCTATATTCCCAATTTTTACATACGCCATTTTCGTGACGATGATTGGGTAGCCGTTTTAGGGTACACTCCCGAAACATTCAAACCCATGAGCTTTTCCAAGCACAATTATGGCTTCTGGTTTCACAACACTTTCTTCAAAAATACCGGAGTTCGATTTTCATTCGATTATTCCAAATATTACTACAATACTCACTACATTGAGTACGATTCTGATGATTTTAGTTACGCTCTAACGGTTTTCCAACCACTCGGGAAAAGTATAAGCATTCAACCCAAATACTCATTCACATCCTCCATAGCCAAAGGGTACGACATGCCCGGCGAAAAAAAGGAGACATCCGATGACTCCGATGCACAGTATTTCGACCACACGTTTTCGTCTGCGGTTAGATATAAATTACCCAAGCTTTTAAACCTAAACCATAGTATATCCGTCGAGGGTCGGTTGGGGAAACGATATTTTACTTCTAAAAAGCACCCCGATGCCGATCCATATCATGCCGGACGCATCGATGTTAATTACTACCTTGCCGTTTCATATAGCATAAACATCTCTCAACCGCTTAATCTATCAATAAATTACACATATTACAAACGCAACTCCGATACAATGGCTGATAATAACCGTTTGCTCGTGGCCGAGGAAAAGGGTTACAGTCAAAACCAAATCGGACTTTCATTTACCTATAATTTTAACTTTTAATCATATCGCACTAGCCATGAATCGATTAACTACCATTCTCATACTCAGTTTAGCGCTACTTTCGGGCTGTGGCAAGCCAAGTGATCCCGATTTAATTTTCGACTCCGGTGGATACAAAGTGATAAGCCGCTTCACCACACCTGGCAATCCACAGGACGTTATTAAGCACGATACCCTGCTTTGCTTCGCCCAGGGCGAGGGCGGATTGTTAATTGTGGGAATTAGGGATGTAGAAAATCCCACCTTAGTATCTATCACAACCGAAAGCGTCCGTGGTTATTCCAGAAGAATTGCCCAAAAGGGCAACGTGGTTTACCTTTCAGCAGGGACATTCGGTCTATCGGTGGTTGACATTACCAACGCCATAAATCCTGAAGTAACCGTTTCGAACCTAAACGTTAAACCAGCAAAGGATATCACCGTTTTCGGTGATTACCTGTTTATTTCAACCAGTGAGCAGGGTGTTCGAATAGCCGAAGTGTCCAACCCCAGAACACCCGATATCCGTGAAAGAACCCTGACCAATGGCTATGCAAATGGTGTGGCCATTTCGGAAGATGGAAAATACATGTTTGTGGCGTGTGGTGAAATGGGAGTTAGCGTTTTTGATATCTCAAATTTTGATGAAGGTTACGGAATATACCCCCTCCTATCATGGGTGGATTTTCCGGGATATGCAGAATCCATAGTCCTTTGCGATGATCGCCCAATTGCCTATGTTGCCAGCAGGACAGCCGGAGTACAGGTTATCGATTTCTCGGATATAAACAAATTAAAGGTGGTGGGGAGTTTTGAAACGGGAGGCGTAGCCAACGATTTGGCCTATACCCACGGGAAACTGTATGTTTCGGCCCAAAAGGCCGGGCTCCACATCCTCGACGCTACCAATCCTACCAATCTCAAAAGAATTGGCTGGGTAAATTCGAAGAATGCCATGGGCTTTGATTACGATGACCGGTATATCTACCTTGCCGATGACAGCGAAGGGCTAATCATCATTGCCATACCCAAATAGTAATATATCCATGGGGATTTGAGGCATGGAAAAGGGTCAACGTTACGATTTCATTGATCAGTTTCGTGGATTCATAGGTGTGCTCATGCTCCTGGGCCATAGTTCCTATTACTTAAATGCATTTTGGAAACAACTCAACGAATTCGATCCCCTTTTCCCCTCCTGGGGGCAATTTGCGCTGCGTTACGCAGGCTACATCTGTGCTCCCGGATTCCTTATGATGGCTGGGGGAATGACATGGCTATCATTCCACAAAAGGCTAAAAAAAGGGGCGCATCCCTGGAAAGCCAAATGGCACCTTATACAGCGAGGTATATTTCTGATAATTATTCAAATAACCTGGGTTAACTCCTCATGGGGTGGTTTTCAAACATTCAACCCGTGGCATCTCGGTATTATATCAACCATTGGGTTCTCCATGATTCTACTCTCGCTCATCGTTTCATGGCAATGGTACTACCGACTTGCACTGGCTTTGGGTATTTTGGCAATACACCCACTGCTGCTCAACATAAGCTTCAATCCCGATAACCTACCGGCCAAATATTTAATGGAAGCATTCATCACCTCCGGTTCATTCAACAAGTACCCCATTATTCCCTGGTTTGCCCTATCGGTATTGGGTTCTGTTATGGGTACAGGTTGGTTCGAATTATGGAAAACCCACCATAAACGGGTGATTATGGGGCTTTGCATAGGGTTAACTGCCATAGGGTTGGCCATAGTGATCAGGGTTTTTCAAGGCTATGGCAATATATTCAGCTATTCGGGATTTGGCACCTATTCATTCTTCATCGACCAGAAATACCCTCCCAGCCTTTTCCACAATATCTGGTTTTTCGGCATTGTAGTTTTAGGTGTAACCCTGTTCTCAATGATTGGTAGAGTATGCCCAAAATGCCTATCCGGGTTCAGCATAATAGGCAAAGTTCCGCTATTTTTCTACGCCATCCATCTGGCCATACTGGGAATTTTTGTAAAACGTATCGACCTGTTTTACCGCGAGGGTTCCATTCTTATAACCCTGCTGGGATTTGCCATTATGATGGTAATTATGATACCCCTCTCGAAATGGTTCTATGGGGTTAAGCTTCGCAGCAACAACTACTTCATCAGTATGATTTAACATGGCAGCATCATGCGATACCATTCATTCCATATAAAATGCATGCTCTCTGCCCTCCTATTTATGGGGTGTACCACCCGCTATAAAACACCTGAAATAACACCAAATTCAACCCATATTTTCAAGCCAAAAGGGGATCAGGCCATTTGTACCGATATTCTGCTAAGCACCCTCGTTTCAAAGAAATCTCCAAAACCACTATTTCCATTGGATACATTCCCACTTATAGAAAATAAAATCCTTCGCTCTTTTATTTACATTGATAGGCAGCATACCACTGAAAATCAACCGCTTGATTTTCACGTCGATTGGATTAATCCAAAGGGTGTATCCATTTTCTGCAAACGGTATCAACTCAATCCAAACGATTCGGCATCACTAATAACAAGCTCAATCTCGCTAAATCCGGATGTTAGAATGGCAGGAAATTACAAGTTAAGGGTTTACCTGTTCCGAGAGCTAATTGCCGAAAAGCCTTTCGTTCTTCAAACCGAAGAGGAATATACCCCACCAGTTAATGACCTAACGGCCAGGATACTGTTTGGCAATCGTTTGGATAGAAAAACTGGACAAGTGCAGAATACTGATTCCGTTTTTTTCAACTCTAAGAAAGGGTGGATTCATGCATCTGTTGAGTTATTCAATCGCTTTGCATATGACGATGAGGATCTTGATTTCAGGTTTCAGTGGAGCGACCCTGATGGGAAAACATTCTTCGCCCGCACAGTAAAACTTCCGTCTTCCGATTCTACATCCCGACTGAATAGCTCCATCTCGGTATCACCCACTGCGCGCAAGGATGGTATTTACACATTGAGGGTAAGTCTTTTTCGGAAACTCATTGCCGAAAAAAGTTTTGAAATAAAAACAGCAATCGTTAAAACCGACAAAATTAACGTTAGTGCCAAGGCATCCATACTGTTCTGTAGCAAAATAGACAAGGGCAGCGGCACTCCGGTTAATATCAACGATGAATTCGTTATCGGCAAGAACGAGCGTGTTTGCGCTTATATTCAGCTGAGCGATGTGTTCAACCCTGCAAACAAACCTCTCTTCTTCAATCTGGTATGGATTGATCCTGATGGGAAAAGGTTTTTCAGCAAACCGATAACCGTGGCTGCCAATACCCACGATGCCATTCTTCAAAGTTCAATTACCATCGAACCAAAGAATAGGGTACCGGGAAAATACCAGTTTAAACTCTACCTTTTCGATAAACCAATAGAATCCAAATCTTTCGTTTTGCAATCTAAGGAAGATTCAAAATAGCCTTATCCAATAAAAAAGTCCAGCACGTTGAGCGCATTGCTCATGGGCACCTGATAAAATTCGGTGTAACTGCAACGGGAACAGGTGAACGTTGTAAATTTTCTGTTCTGAATGTTGAATACCTTTGCAGCCTTGCTACCAGCCATATACACTTCTCCCATGACAAATTCCTTGTTCCCGCATTTTGGGCACGCCTGCTTGGATTTTACTAATTGTTGCATCGCTACTGATGTAATTGTAATGAATCTTCAATGGTTTTTGAAAATATTTTTTCTCCCGAAATATACCTATCATATATGAAAATAACAAGGATAAGGATTCCCATGGCTATAAATCCTGCCAATCCTGTGGCCCCAATGGTAAGATCGTTTCCCCCGTCAAGCATCATAATTCCTATGCCGGCCGTTGCATTTAATGTGCCATGCATCACAGCGGCTGCTATAACCGAACGGGTTTTCAGCGTGATGTAAATGAACAGGAATGATAGCAGGATGCAGACAATCACCATCATTAGAACCCCTATACGAGGGTGCTGATGATAATTGTGGCCCATCAAAATTATGGGTGCATGCCATATTCCCCATATAAAACCGATGACAAGGGAGGCTTTTACAAGCGACCACGATTTGAACTCCTTTAGCAAAAATCCACGCCAGCCCAACTCCTCGCCAAAGGCAGCCACTGCATTTATGGTCATTCCGGCAATCAATCCCTGGATAGAGGATATAATAAGCGGATGTAGTGGCATAAGTTTCAATGACATACGAATCTGCTCAATTTCCGCTGCCGAATGCATCTCCTGAAACCGTTTAATCATCCCCTCCATGTCTGCCGAATAGGTAACCCCCGGTATTAGCAGGCTAATACCCATAGACATAAAGGCTAAGACCAGGGGAAGAAGGAGAGCGGCAACAAACCATCTGTTTATCCTAAACGATATCAGAAGCGACTCGCGGATCCTCTCTTTGTACACCACTTTCTCCACGAAAAGAACCGTGAGCAGGGGGATAAACATGTAAAATGCGCCAAAGACCATGCTGTATAATCCAGTGAATTTGAATCCCAACGCGTAGAATAGTCCGGCCAGCCCATAGCTGACAATGAACGTAATCCAAAGGAACAGCGACAGTTTACCTATCTTTTTCATTTTCCGAATACTATAAATTAGCTTCTAAACCCTTTTCATTCTCCGTTCTCCGGTGGATTATCGGGCTTGGTTGTTTTTAATCGACCGGATTTTCTGAGGGCTTGATCAATTATCCACTCAATCTGACCGTTGATGCTGCGGAACTCGTCCGCAGCCCATTTCTCCAACGCCTCCATCTTAAGCGGGTCAACCCTCAGAACAAACGGTTTCTTTTTCGACATATCTATTGGTGTAAGGTACCTGCGTTGATCACCGGGCTGGCTGAATCCTCAGAACAAAGCACAACCATCAGGTTGCTCACCATGGCAGCCTTCTTATCGTCGTCCAATTCTATTATATTCTCTTCAGACAATTTATCCAAAGCCAGTTTAACCATGCCAACCGCACCATCCACTATCTTCTCGCGGGCAGCAATAATGGCATCAGCCTGCTGGCGGCGAAGCATCACAGCAGCAATCTCAGGGGCATAGGCCAGGTAGTTGATACGGGCCTCCACAATCTCAATCCCTGCAATGGTTAGGCGTTCATTCATTTGCTGCTCAAGAATCTGGTTGATCTCGTCGGCATTGGAACGCAGGGTCATTTCATCACTCTTATCACTTCCAGTATGATCGTAGGCATACATACCCGTTACATACCTAAGGGCCGCATCGCACTGCACATGCACAAAGTTTTGGTAGGCCCTCATCTTTTCGTTCAAACTAACAGTCGATGTGGTATTGGGAGCACCGGATGCCATTGACGCACTATCAATGACGAACGAGGCCTTGTAGGTGTCGGAAATACGCCAAACCATCACAACGCCAATCATTACGGGGTTGCCATTCTTATCGTTCACCTTAATGGGGTCGGCATCCAGGTTGCGAGCACGGAGGGTGAGCCGCTTCCTTGAGTAAAAAGGGTTTACCCAAAAAAAGCCATTGTTCTTAACCGTACCCTTATACTTTCCAAAGAATACCATCACACGAACATCATTGGGTTCAATCATCATGAAACCAAACCAAAAGAAGGTGTTTAAGAGAAAAAGAAGGAAAATACCAATACCCATCACGCTTGTAGCAACAGCACTTTCAGGGGGATTGGAAACCAGCCGGACAAAAAGGAATACAACTAAAAATAGAAACAGGAAATTAAGGATCAGCATCAGTATGCCGTTCAACTTAAGTCCTCCAAATAGTTCTTCTTGTGTTTTCATAAATTGTGTTTTTAAATGTTGATATTATTTTGATATTGCAAATATATCATTTTAATTTTATCAAATCCAAAAAAAAACCGGAAAATTTTCCGGTTTTTTTGTTAAACTTTTTGAAAAATACGTTTTATCACGTCTTCCTGCATTTCAGGAACTTTTTTTTCGAGCTCACAAAACAGTGTACTAAACAGCTCACAGGGTTCGAACACTTGGTCGATTTTAGTTAACTCGATTTTCTGCTGCCTTTTTCCATAATTTTGATAAGCCCAAAGAATCGTTGTAAAGGTTTTTGGCATAGGCAATCCGATTAAGTGAATATGCTATTTCAGAAACGGATGTACCTATGTCATTATTGTTAGATCAAATTTATTTTTATTATTAAAATTACATCACCATAAAAATGAGAATCAAACCACGCATTAACACTTTAAAATGCCTTTTAACTACTCTACAAAGTCAGGCTGAGATTCTTTTGCTCCATGATTTTTCGCATGTTGATCAATGCATATCGCATACGCCCCAGGGCAGTGTTGATGCTTACATTTGTTTGCTCTGCTATCTCCTTAAAACTCAATCCCGCGTAATGCCTGAGTAATACCACCTCTTTCTGCTCTTCGGGCAACGTATCGACCAGAATCCTTACTTCCGATAAGATTTGCTCGTAAACAAGGTGCTCCTCCACATTCTTATCTGAAAAGCGGGGAGAATTGAAAATATCCACCACCCCATCGTCGTTGGAAAAAGTATTGAGCTGTTTTTCCCGACGGAAGTGGTCAATAATAAGATTATGCGAAATGCGCATTACCCACGATACGAATTTCCCATTATCGGTATATTTACCTTCTTTCAGGGAGTTGATAACCTTAACAAAGGTGTCCTGAAAAACATCCTCGGCGGTTGTATGGTTTTTGATTAAAAGAAGGATGTATCCAAAAACCCTTCTGCGATGACGGCGAATAAGCACCTCCATTGCCTGCTGATTGCCTGAAATGAACTGATCCACAAGTTCATTATCAGAACGACTGTGTAATTCCAAAACTACCTCCTTACTTTATTGGTTAAATCGGGTAGAATTTGTCAATAGGCAATGCAGATTTTGGTTTTAAGCAATCAGTTATTTACATTTTCTGTGCCAAGTAAGTAAATATTTTTTAAAACACAGCATTTTATTTAAAAAAAGTTATGAAAGCCATCAAAAAAAAGTAAAAAAGAAATATTATTCCTTCTATAACTATAGTAAAATATGCTTAGTCCATGGTTTTTTTCTCTCTTAAAACGATTTTTTGTGGCATCATTACAAATAGTCATTTGCTGTGAAAAAAAAGGAGAATTGAGTAAATTTGCAGGTTTGTTTTTAACACAATGGCAAAAAACGATAGGCAAGCTGTAATATCCATCAAAGGGGCTAAAATTCACAATCTCAAGAATATTTCTTTGGATATTCCTCGGGATAAGCTGATAGTTGTTTCCGGCCTGTCGGGTTCGGGAAAGTCATCGTTGGCATTTGATACCCTTTACGCCGAGGGGCAACGGCGCTACGTTGAGAGTTTATCAGCCTATGCCCGACAATTCATTGGGAGGATATCCAAACCTGAGGTGGATAGTATCACAGGTATTCCTCCGGCCATAGCCATTGAGCAAAAGGTTAATACATATAACCCCAGATCAACGGTTGGGACATCCACAGAGATATACGATTACCTTAAACTGCTATTTGCCCGTGCCGGCGAAACCTTTTCGCCTATATCGGGTGTCAAAGTCACTCGACACAGCGTTTCCGATGTGGTCGATTACATTGCATCTTTTCCTGAGGGAACCAAGCAAATGATTCTGGCTCCCATACTCCTTCCGGAAAGTATTACCCTGGAAGAGAAATTGCAGGCACTGGCAGCTCAAGGATTCATACGAATTGAAACTAATAATCGGATTATCAGGATAGACACTGAAGAAGTACAATCGCTGAAAGGGATTTCCAACTCTGAGGTTAGGCTGCTTATTGACAGATTGGCCTCCTCTCACAACGAGGATTTTCTTAGCCGCTGTGCCGATTCTGTTCACACGGCATTCGTTGAAGGGAATGGTACCTGCATTGTTGCAGTTTACCACGACGACGAAAAAACCGAAATGTCATTTTCCAACCGCTTTGAAGCCGACGGCATTGAGTTTGAAGAACCCAGCGAGCACCTATTCAGTTTTAACAATCCGCTTGGAGCTTGCCCTACATGCGAAGGCTACGGCAAGGTTATTGGCATTGACGAGAACCTTGTTGTGCCCGACAAAAGTTTGTCGGTATATGACGATGCCATTGCCTGTTGGAAGGGCGAGAGTATGAGCGAGTATAAGAAGTTGTTCATTCTGCATGCCGACAGATACAATTTCCCTATACACAAACCCTATCACCAGCTCAGTGTAGATCAAAAACAACTTTTATGGCAAGGAAATCATGGCTTCGTTGGGCTGAACGATTTTTTTAAACATCTGGAAGAGAAAAAATACAAGATTCAATATCGGGTTATGCTTTCGAGGTATATGGGTAAAACCCTGTGCCCCGAATGTAAGGGGCGATGCTTGCGTAAAGAGGCCATGTATGTCAAGGTGAGTGGGAAAACCCTGCCCGAACTTGTGGAAATGCCCATCGACAGGTTATACACTTTTTTTCGGGAGTTAAACATTTCTGAATACCAGAAGAAAGTTTCGACGCGAATCGTTAGGGAAATACAAAATAGGCTGTCGTACCTTTTAAACGTAGGGCTCAGCTACCTTACTCTTAATCGCCAATCCTCTACCCTCTCGGGTGGAGAGTCGCAGCGAATCAACCTGGCCACCTCTCTGGGATCGAGTTTGGTAGGATCGCTCTACATCCTGGATGAGCCCAGCATCGGGCTTCACCCCCGCGATACCCACCTGCTGATTGATGTACTCCGCAATTTACGCGATCTGAACAACACTGTGGTTGTAGTTGAGCACGATGAGGAAATAATACGATCTGCCGACCATATTGTTGACATTGGACCTTTGGCCGGAAGGCACGGGGGTGAAATAGTTTTTGAAGGAGGGCAGGCAGAGCTGCTGAAAGCAGATAAGAGTTTAACGTCCAAATATCTTACCGGTATTGAAAAAATTGAAACTCCAACTTTACGCCGGGTATGGACAAATTATATTGAAGTTCGTGGGGCAAGGGAAAACAACCTGAAAAACCTTAATGTCAAATTTCCGCTTAACTGCATGGTTGCCGTAACAGGCGTTAGCGGTTCGGGGAAAACCTCACTGGTTAAGAGCATTCTCTACCCCTCGTTGCTCAAAAAGTTAAACGGATATGGAGAAAGACCGGGAGAGCACGATGGCATCACAGGCGATATTCACCTTTTGAAAGGTGTTGAGATGGTTGACCAGAACCCCATAGGTAAATCTTCGCGTTCAAACCCCGTAACGTACATTAAAGCTTACGACGAAATTCGAAAACTATTCTCCGATCAACCCTATTCGAAAAGGAACGGCTATAAACCTTCGCACTTTTCGTTCAATGTTGAAGGGGGACGCTGTGAAGAGTGCCAAGGCGAAGGGGTTATCCGTGTTGAGATGCAGTTTATGGCCGATGTGACTCTTAAGTGCGAATCGTGTAACGGAAAACGATTCAAGGATGATATTCTGGAGGTAAAGTATAAGGGCAAGAATATATTCGATGTGCTCGAGATGACTGTCAATCAGGCATTAGAATTTTTTCAAGGGAATGATGAGAAGACAAGCTCAAGAATTAGAGCACGATTGCAGCCATTACAGGATGTTGGCCTTGGTTATATCAAGCTCGGTCAATCATCGAGTACACTTAGCGGCGGGGAGAGCCAAAGGGTAAAACTGGCCTTTTTCCTACAGAAAGAGCAAGCCACTCAACCCCATCTGTTTATTTTTGACGAACCCACAACCGGTCTCCATTTCCACGACATTAAAAGGTTGCTCGAGTCATTTAATGCTTTAATAAATAAGGGGCACAGCCTGTTAATCGTTGAGCATAATTTGGAGATAATTAAATGCGCCGACTGGATTATCGACCTGGGCCCTGAGGGGGGCGAAAAAGGAGGGAGCATTGTGGCAGAAGGAACTCCTGAGAGTGTGGCAGCAAGCCAGAACAGCATCACCGGCAAGTTTTTGCGTCCAAAGATCAACTAAAACAATCGGCTATAAATAGATTACAGGGCAATAAAAAAAGCCGCATAGAAGCGGCTTTTCTGATAGATTTTCTACTCTCGATTAGTTTGCTTTTAGCCCAAACATTATGGCCACACAACCGCTGGCCAGCATATCGGGATCACTTCCTCCGGGGTTGTCCAGAACTTTAACCATAATGATGAGTTGCTGTGTAGCCTCCACTTTGAAGTCCCAAAATGGAACATAGTCTTTTGATGCATTGGTAAAGAGCACTCTCCTTTCGACATCCATCACTTTGAACTCTACTTTTGGGAGAGATTCCGAGCCACAAACAGCAATACGGTACTCCTGTCCTGCGTAGAAAGTTTTAAACAGTTCTGCGTCTTCTCCCTCGGTTAAAATGGCCGCATTGTAATTCCCATCATGTATAAAAGGAGAAAGTTCGAGTCGGCAAACCCTTTTAGCAAAATTTTTGCATTGGGCATTTGCATTATTGGAACTAAAAACAACGACGCCAGTGAATATTAATATAAAAGCCAATGATCTCATAACGGAGTAGTTATTTTTATTTACATGATATACTTTGTACGAATTGAAGCCACTTTATTTCTAAGCTCGTTAAAAACAGTGGGGTTAACAGAAACTACATTTTTACTACGCAATACGGTTGTTTGCCCCTCTTGCTCCACAGCCTCAACGCCCGAAAAAGAAATTTGAATTTTTTCATACACGGCAGCAAGGGCTTTGATATCGCCTAACACCTCATTCACATCGGAATTATCCTTATGCTGTTCCAGTAGGTTTACCACGGTGGATAAGGACAATTTTTGATCAATAATCCTATCAACCAGTTCATTGTCGGCCTGCTTAACATCGTCAACCAACGATGTTGCAATGTATAAACCCTCAATCCACCCGCCAACGAGAATTACGGAACCAATGGCAACCCTATCGTCTTCCTCAAGAATTGAACTGGTATTGAGCAACGACTCTGAAATAATATCCATAATCGCTTCGCGATTATTAACATTCTCCTCAAGCCTTTGAACAATGGTATTATCAATGGCATTGAGTATTCCCAATCCCTCAGCCATGCGCTTCGATACAGCCATGTACTTAATGGAAGCCTGAGTTTGGTCAAACAAGCTGGCATAGCTTAAATCGGTGCTATAAATCCCCAAATTAAGGGCCATGCTTTTGTTGGTGGTGTATTTCGAGGCATTGTCAACAGGATTTAACAACTCCTCGTTGTATTGAGCTCCTGAACGCTTCAGAATCATGGCAGTTTCCAATGGAGAGGGTAAGGAGTAAAAAATTTGACGTGCCGTCTGAATCCCCTCTTTAGCCAATTCTTGCGAGGATATTTCGGAAGCATCCACTTCTATCCTATCCTTACGGGACGATTCTGAAGAGCACCCAAGTAAAAACAGGATTAGTGTTGAACCTATCAACCATTTTATATTGTCTGCCAGTACCCTTTTCGACATAACTAAATTTTTTTGAGGTGTTTACGTTTAATACCAAGTTTTGGTTAGTAAAAATAATATTTTTTTTCTTACAATAGGCAAAGTTTAAAATTATTCCACAAAATATGGCCTTATTTTTCGAATTTAGCGCTAAAGTAACGAATAATTACTGAGGAATGAAAAAAACCGATTAAGAAAAAAGTGTAAACAGTATTACCTTTGTTGCGTTATTTCAAGTTGGGTATGGAAAACAGGGATGAAAAAACGGTTAAGGAACGGCAACGAATGATTGTCCATTCGTTGATGAATGATTCGGACGACAAAATCATAACCTTCCTGCATGGAGTAAAAGAGAACTACGAATTGTTCATTATTGAACCACTGCTGGATCTGCTAATGACGGAAAGGTCGTTGTTGCTTAAAAAGCATATTGTTGAGTTTATCTCAAATGCAAAGGAAAAGGATGTTGTCTCAATTCTTGTAAAGCATCTGAAAAAGAACTTTCCGCATAAAAATGTTGGAGACATGCTGACCATTTGTTGGCAAAGCAGACTCGATTTTTCGGGTAGCCTCGATGTGTTCTTCGAAATACTGGTGGACGGTGATTACCAAACCTCCATTGAGGCATTCACGGTTATTGAAAGTGCCATGATGAATCTAAACCGGGAGGAGATTGAACAGCGTTTGGATTGGTTAAAGATCTCCTCGCACCGTGTAATCAGCAACAAACAATCACTCATTCACGAAATGGAAAATCTCCTCGACAGGACAAGAAGCGAGATGCTGTAAAATTTTCGTCAGTTGAAATCCTATCCTCCTTACTCGTGCGCCGAAAAATGCCTCATAAACTGGCTACGCTCATACACCTCAGGATCGCCAATGTTTTTGTAACTCATTAACCCTCTAAAGTCGTCAATGGATTTGTAGCCCTTACCATCCATCCATTTTTCAATAAATTCAATAATCTTTCCAAGGTGTGACGCACCATGGATGTACAAAGTGGAGCAAACCTGCAAAGTGGTTGCCCCAGCAAGCAACATCTTAATGGCTGCATCGCCATTGTGGATTCCGGTGGAAGCAGAAATATTAATCTCAGGAACTTCATGGCTGGCAATGGCCACCCAGCGCAAAATGTCCCTAATCTCAGTGGGACTACTGAACACTTCGGCAGGAATTACTTTCAGTTTATCGATATCGATATCGGGTGCAAAAAATCTATTGAACAGTGTTACCCCCCGTACCTTACGAAACCAAAGTTGCTGTATAATCCGGATGGGGTTGGTAAAATGATTGCCCAACTTAAAAGAAATGGGTATGGTAATTACTTTTTTCAGCTTTTCTGCCAAGTCGAAATACACCGATTCGTACTCATCGGCTGTTTTGTTAATATTGCTTGGAAGCAAAAAAACGTTAATCTCCAAGGCATCAGCTCCTGCCTGCTGTATTTGTGCAGCAAAATCAATCCATTTATAGGCATCAACGCAGTTTATACTGGCAATTACGGGGATGTTTACAGATTCTTTGGCCTTGGTAATCAGCTCAAGGTATTTACTCACATTATTGCTCGTGACGTATGCCTTCAAATAGTCCTCTGCCTCGGGATAATCGCTTTGACCCGAAAGCACACCCGCCTCATTTAGTATCTGCTCCTCGAAAAGCGACTTCAACACTACGGCTGCAGCTCCATTCTTCTCAAGTTGTTTTATGGATTCAAGGTTCGAGGTTAATCCTGAACTGCTTACGATTACAGGGTTTTTCAGTTTAAGCCCTAAATAGTTTGTGATTAAATTTGCCATTTGGATTTGTTTTACTTATAGGTACGAAAATGGTTTGAAAAATAGCTATTTTTTAATTGTGCCCTACTCTCTTTCGCCAAAAATTATGCTACCCACCCGTATCATTGTACTACCTTCGGCTATGGCAACTTTATAATCGCCTGACATACCCATGGATAGGATTTGAAAATCATCATTTCCTTCGAAAAATAAAGTTTTAATTTCACAAAAAACTTGTCGCAACCCCTTAAACTCTTTCCGTACCTTGTCCATGTCGTCGGTAAACGTGGCCATGCCCATCAGCCCAACGATTCTGATATTTTGAAATGACCGGTAATCAACTGATTGGAGCAAAGCCTTCACCTCATCGAACGACAAACCGAATTTCTCTTCCTCCTCGGCTATATGCAATTGCAATAGGCAATCGATTACCCGCCCGTTTTTTGTAGCCTGCTTGTTAATCTCCTGAAGTAGTTTGAGGCTATCCACAGAATGAATCAATGAAACGAATGGGGCAAGGTACTTCACTTTATTGCTTTGCAGATGCCCCACCATGTGCCATCGAATATCCTTGGGCAACACTTCGTACTTGCCAACCATTTCCTGCACTTTGTTCTCACCAAAAATTCTGTGCCCGGTGCCATACGCTTCCATAATCATATCGGGCAAATGAGTTTTACTAATGGCCACAAGCACCACATTCTGTGGGATTTCGTCTTTCAGCCTCAAAATGTTCTCTCTAATACTACTCATGGTATTGAGTTTTTTTCAAAGGTAGAATACTGAGTAAACTCTTCCAAATCGACAGGCTAAGTTTTCAACCATTCTCCCTCTTTAAAACAAAAAACGGGTAAAAAAGAGAAAGAGGGTGTAAATGGCATCGCCAAAATTCCGATAATTTTTTGAATATATTTGCGAAATATTTTCCATTCAATGAATGCTGTATATACTATACTGCTTTTAGTTCTTTCCAACACGTTCATGACCCTGGCATGGTATGGGCATCTAAAGTTTAAGGAAATGGAATGGTTTGAGGGCTTGGGTTTATTCTCCATTATTCTAATCAGCTGGGGCATTGCATTTTTTGAATACATCTTTCAGGTTCCAGCAAATCGTATGGGATTTAAGGGCAACGGAGGTCACTTTTCGTTGGTCGAGCTGAAAGTGATTCAGGAAGTGATTACCCTTACGGTATTTGTGATTTTCACGCTACTGGTTTTCAAAACCGAATCGTTCCGAATGAACCACGTGATTGGTTTTATCTTTCTTGTTCTGGCGGTTTACTTTATCTTTAAAAAATAGTTCGTCAGCCTAAATAGCTTAACCTTCGGGTAATTTTATTCTTACTATACTGAAACGATATCAGGTAAATCCCTTTCGTCAGTTTTTCATAAGGCAAATGGATGTCAAATTCCGTTGTAACTTCCATTTCTTGCACAAACACCTGAAATCCAATCATGTCAGATATTACGATTTTCACTTTTGATTTTTGTTCTACCCCGTTGAGTCTAACCCTGAGCACCTGATTCTTTTCAATGGGGTTTGGGAATATGGTAGCTTCAAACGAAGTGTTAAGGTCGTTGCCAACGCTTGTAATATCGGTTTTAACCTCAAGGAGGCCATATCCCCCACCCTTCCCTCCGGCAAAGTTGGCCTGGGCAAAAAGAGGGTTATTGTTCAACAGTGAAGTCACTAATGCAGCCAATAATACAATCAATAGTTTCAAGTTGACTACTTTCATATACAATTTTTTTATATTGTTCACCTTCCTCCCCTGCCCCCGGTGGTATTTCTTCGTTGAGTGGGTTTGATATGGCTATAAAACCTGTCGGATACTGCTAAATCACGCCATGCTCCCACCTCGGCAATGGTACTGCTCCAAGCACCACCTTTCAGTAATACGCCATTACCCGTATCGGGGTTACACCATCCCGTTTCATTTGCATTCCCAACGGAATCGAGTGACCCATCACCGGGTTCGCCTGTGAAAAGCACTCCTTCGCCGGCAACCATAATGGTGTACTCCCATACATTTCCGCTCATCTCCATGGCCCCATAGAACGCCGCTCCCGATTCCACTCTTTCGGTGCCTTCGCTTGCGGCAAAACCGGTACGTAACACTCCCCTTAAGCCCCACCCCTCGGAAGCCACCACATTACCGTGGTTTGCCAATCCACTCCCCTCTTCAGGCACATCGCTAACCGATTCAAAAGGTGTGCCATCGTCAACCGGATGGTTGGCATTGGTTACTCTATCCGTACCCCAGGCAAACTCGCCTGCCACAGGCGATAAGTGTCCCCTGCAGGCTTTTTCAAATTCCATCTCGGAAATAGGACGCAAGGCAGCCCAGTCTAAGTATGCACTTACATCGGCCCAATTAAGAAAATTGGCAGCGCGGTGCAAGCCATCGTCCTCTTCATCGAAAATGCCATTGGCATTGCCATCCATTGCATATTGTGCCGGCGTATGACCGGGTATCCCGGGCTGTTTGATAGCAATGCCATTTCTGTATAGGCTATCGGGCTGGTTAGCGTTAACCATTGCAAATGTTCCCTGTGGGAATGAAGGCTGCACGGCAGTACGCTTTTGCTGTTGTACATACGTGAGCGTATTCAAAAAATCGGCATACTGAACCTGCGAAATTTCGTACTTCATCAGGTAAAAGGGGTTGAATCCTTTGGGGTAATTCCCGGGAATTTCATGAGGTAAGGGCGTGGGCGGAAACACTGCATTGGCATTCTGTATGCTCCAGAGTGCACAATTAATGGCATCCTCGGACGAAATGAGCAGTGGATCACCGGCCGTATCAGCCAACGAAGATATGGATGCCCCATCGCCAAAAAAGAATGCGCCTTGAGGTATATGCACCATCTCAATGGCGTAAATCCGGATATCGGTAAAAGCCATCAGGTTGGCGTCGGCCACCAGTACAACCTGTGTCTCCGGTATATTGTATGTGCCTTCAGCAACATTGAAAACAAATACCCCCTTTGCATCCAAGGGCACTTCGATGGTTAAAGGGGGCATTGCAATGTGCTTACCTGATTCGATGGTAAAATCAATGTGTACCCATTCGCCTTTGGCGGCTTTGCCCTTGGCAAACAGCCAAACAGCATCGTGACTGCCCCTTTGCTGCCAAAAATTCCATGCATTTTCCCACGAAATGCTAAACTCAATGGCATTGCCATTTATTACAGCATTGCTAAGAACAACATTGTTGGCCGAAGCCGTACAATGTGCAACAAACAGGATAGTAAAAACAAACGATACCCGGCGAAGCATGGCTACAGAACGGTTGATTTCTACTGAGGAAATTCGTATGATAAATCGTCAGGGCAGAAGTAGGCGGGAGTATTCATTCCCCAATCGCCCTGGTCAGTTGAATTAAGATTGAATGCCATTCTTTTCACTCCTTTCAAACTACCCAAGTTAACCTTTGTCCAACGGTCAATGATATAGCCATCAGCAGAACGGAAATCGGCCAGGTAAAACTCATTTCGTCCCACCTCCTTGTCATTACTGTTGTACGCTATGATGGTCAACAAGAACCAATCGCCATTATCAAACTTTTTGGAAAACTCATCGCCATTAAGCATAGACAAGTAAGCCCAGGTTGAATTGCATATCCTTGCCGATACCAAATCCACCTCGTGTTTGAAGGTTATGTTTGCACTCCCGTTGTTTACGTATGCTACTGCATACACATTGCTACCATCGGGATTGCCACCACAATATGCGCTATACTGATTCATAAAACCCGGCGTCTGAATATCGGTCATATTGGATATGGCAAACCCCTCCCAATAATCCCAGTCAGCATTGTACGAATTGCTAAAAGTTGCCAACCCGATGGTAATATCACCCGTGCCATCGGAGCCATTCCAATAGCTGTTTGGGTCTAACAATACCGATTGAAAGCTAACGGTTTCACGAATCATTTCATCCTTTTTGCAGGATACAAAAAGCATAGCCACTGAAGCGCAAAGCGCCAGAACGCCAACAAATTTTTTTCTTTTCATAGCTTTAAAGATTTAAAAGTTAATAATTTAAACCTTCAAGCCGTAATTTTGGGGTTTTTGTAGAAGAAACAAGTATAAATATCTTCAGCCTTTTTTCCCGAAAGCTTACGAGTTGAAGTTTATTCACCGGTTGGTCTTCTGGCTTACTCCCCGTTGGATAGGCCTTCCCATCTCGCGCCATCTTTGCGAAACAGTGGCAGGGTAACCCAACGGTTAAAAGGAGATTACAGCAGCGGGTACTGCTCCCGATTTGCACGGGATTCCATTAACCGTGAATAGTGCAAAAGTAGCTAAAAAGGGAATAATTAAAAAGCATTAAAGCAAAAAAAGGCGATATTACTTCAAACGTAGCCCAACCACGGTAATATCATCGCGTTGTCTCACATTGCCTTTAAAGGTATCGAATTCATTCTCAATTGCTTTTCCTATTGCAGCCATGGGCTCGTTGATATTGGATTTAAGTATGGATAAGAATCGAGCCACAGAGAACTTCTTTTTCTCGGTATTATTCTGGTCTGTCAAGCCGTCGGTATAAAAGAAGAGACTATCTCCAGTATCGAGTTCAAAGGTATGGGTTTGAAAATCTTGATCGATATCCGGTAAAAAACCTCCGATATACTTACGATTTCCCTTTATAACCTCTATGCTATCCGTTCCATTTTTAAAATAGTAAACATGACGATTGGCTCCTGCAAACAGAACCTGATGCCTATTATTAGATGTAATTTCTATGGTACATAACGCAACATCCATTCCGTCAAAGTTTTCAGTTGACTCCTGGTGCAGAACAAGATTGAGCATAATGTTGAGTTCGTGTAAAATTTGAGACGGGTCGGTAACGCCTCGTTCGTTAACTATTTCACTGAGCATCCTACTACCAATCATGCTCATAAACGCCCCCGGCACCCCATGTCCCGTGCAATCGGCAATGGCAAATACCTTTTTGGCCGCCATGTTATTTCTTGGAGGAATGTAGGAGAACCAGTAAAAATCGCCCGATACCACATCTCTTGGCCGGTAAATAACGAAATGCTCGAAATATAGGTGAAGGGTTTTCTTTTCGGGCAAAATAGCTTGCTGGATGGTTAACGCATACTGAATACTGGCATTAGTTTGCATGTTCACATACATCAACTCTTCATTCTGTGCCAATATTCGTTCTTTCTGTTTTTCCAACATGGCATTTTTCTCTATTATATCCTGCTGCTTCAGCAGAATCTCCTGCGTCCTCTTTTCAACCAGTTTATGAAGCCTGCGATTTATCGCAGTAAGCCGTTTGGCATTGAGAAAAACAATTAAATAGATGATTGACGCACAGATTACAATGTACAGCACATAAATCAGGGGATGATGAAACCATGGGCGCCGAATTGAAAATGAGAAAGCGGCCACGTTACTCTCTACCTCGTATGCGCTTAGCGCTTTGACCAAGAAACGGTATTTTCCGTGGGGGAGATTAGTATAATCCTTTGTATTCGAAGTAGTCCACTCCGACCAATCCTTTTCATACCCTTCCAGCATGTACGAATACAGCATTTTTGCCTCCTGTCCAAAGAAGGGGGATGTAAAAGTAAAGGTTAATGAATTGCTTGTATATGGTATTGCCGGAATGTCTCTTACCTGCTGTTCAGTACCTGTGCATAGGAAAAACTCATCGCCACAAAAACGAGGAAAAGCCCCCTTAAAGATGGTATGCTTTTGAGCATCAACAACCCTACGAATGACTACGGAAGGTATTTTGCGACCCTTTTTATCAACACTCGGGTCGAAGCGATATAAACCATCGGCACTTGTAATCCAAGAGACGCCATCGTTATCGGTATGGACATCATAAAAATTACTATTTGGGATTTCATTCAACTCGCTGGTCAATCGAATAAAAAAGCCTTCGGGATTGAAAACGGCTCTTTCAATGCTCTGTGTATAAGGTTCTTTAAGCGATTCGAACCATAAATTGTAAAATGAATCCAGGTTGAAAATAGTAATCCCCGTATTTCCTGTGGTAAACTCAGTTCCCAGTGACGAATCCGGTTCAAACCTTTTTGTATCGGCATTGTAAAAAGCCAACCCCTTGTCAGTAGTCAGCTTTATTTGACCATTCAGATTAATTAGCTTTGTTTCAGTATTTGGCGTTGCACTATACGGCAATTGGACAAACTCTTCCCTGCTGTCATATTTCAACTCGGCAGGATGTGATATTGCAACACGAACAATATATTTGTTGTATGCCGTGTGCCACAAATTGCCATCATCATCCTCTGTTAAAAAAGGCACCATTTCATCAATTCCTTCTATCCTGCCTAAATAATGCCATTTTCCACCCTTATAGGACATGACCCCAATGCCCTCGTAAAGTCCAATAAATAAAATATTTTTATGGTATTTCGATTGATAAACCATGTATGCAGGGGCATTGTTAATTTTTTTTGCCTTTTTATTTTCAAGTTGATAAACCCCGTCACCAGTAGCCACAAATGCAGTCTCCTTACCATCGGCTGATTTAACCACCGAAATGTTCCATGAAAGGTTAAAAATGCCATCTATTTTTTTGAAATTCTTCCTTTCGAGGTAATAAACTCCTGTATTTGAACTTACATAAAGCACCCCCTGATAACGGTTTACCGACTGCAAAACACCTTGCAGTCCTGAATTGGAATCCCATTTCGTAATGGGTGAAATCAGGGCAGAATAGGAAATACCGTTGTTTAAGGCGAGCCAAATATTATCCTGACTATCGCATGCAATATTCCACACCGTTTCATCCTGCATGCCTTGCTCCTTACCGATATATTGTAATACCTGACCTTTTTCATTTAAAACAACCGCGCCACCACGATAGGTAGCAATGGCATACCATCCATTGGGCAATCTTAAACCATTATATATCCAATTCTCTTTGAAAAAGGGGTCGTTTGAGGTTTTAAAAGGTTCTAATAAGTTCTTGCCTGCGGATTCACCTTCGCAATTTGTCTTCACCTCCAACAGAAACAATCCCTCGGATTGTGTACCGATGAGTATCCTTGTGGCATCGTAAGGGAGGATGGTGTATATGCGGGTTTTCTCTAATCTTTCTGCACCCTTCACCATAACCATGGTGTCACCTTGCATGGCAGTCAAACCAACATCGGGCTGAAACGAAAGAATAGTATCGGCCACACAATAGGTTCTGTGAAAATAAGTCTTAGGATACCATTTCCTCAGCTGATTCCCCTTAATCCGGAAAATGCAGCCATTAGTACAGAAGTAAATACCATTTTTCGTGGCATATATCTGACGAACAAGGCCAATGGGTTCCTCCTGATCAAGAACATGCAGAACAGAATGGAATGACATGGCCCCTTCTGAATCAGGTGCAAGGTAGCCCATCTCATTCAAGGCGCCAACCCAAACCCGCCCCGATTCATCTACATCCAATGATCTACAGACTGCATTATTCACCGGAATAAGAGACCAGTTCCGCCCATCGTACTCAAGAATTCCATTGTTATTGGCAACGTATATGATCCCTCTATGGTCCTGAACTATAGCCCAATTTTGAAAATGGCCATGATATTCGTTATAGAGGAAATTCCTGTAAGGAAAACTACCCAATTCATCCGAAACTGAAAAAGCTGAAGCGATGGGCAACAGTAAGAAGCTTATTATAAGAGCAAAGTATTTCATAACCACCCGTAATATCGAACAACTAAAACAACTACCTTACTTAGTAACAACAACACTTCTTATGGTTTGGGAAATATGCCCTAAATATATCCCATAAAAATTGAAAATGGCTACTTTTTAAAGATAAATCCTCTTTTTTTATAGTCTTCCGGTAATTTGTATTGTAAATGATTAAGGTCTTATTGATTGTGTAAAATCTTACTGTCAAATGTTTACCAAATGACAGTTCTGAAAAGGTTATCATAGGATACTCCAAGTACATTACACCTCATTGAGATACTTATTAAAATAACCCATTAAAACGGTTGGTTCATCCGCTTTAATGGGTTAACTATGTTAGTATTATTCAGTTCAACAGCTAAGCTGACTTCTATTCAACGAACTCAATATCAATCAAATGCACAATTGCAAATTTAGTCTCTTAAAATCAGTATTCGATCTCTAAACGACTTATTGGTTGTCACCAATTCGAAGAAATACATTCCATTGGGTACAACTCCGCCACGCTGATTGCGTCCATCCCATATAAGATGATTTTCTCCTGCATAATACATTTGGCTTTCAAAAACCCGAATGACAGAGCCATTTACGTCGTATATCAACACCTTAACCTGTTCGTCTTGTGTTAGCGTGAAGGTAATATTGGTGTAGGTGCTCATTGGGTTGGGGTAGCAATATGCCCTCAACAGCTGCGATTGGGGCAATACAGTGACGCCGGTATTATCCACAGTGAGTGCTACTTCAACCAAAAGATTTTCCCCATCTATTGTAAAATTACCCTCTGCAGAAAAGTACCCCTCTTTGGACACCGTGTAAGTATAGTTTCCATCGGTTAACGAGAAAACCACCATACCATCCTCATCGGTTTGGTCTGATTCTGCGGTTTCGATAATTACAACGGTGGCATCCTGAAGGTTATTGGTAGGGGTATCCGCTTCGGTTACATGGAATGTAACATCCGATCGGGGAATTGCTGCGTCCAGTCCTCCCGAGAAAACCTTTAACTTCCCATCGCGCGTTCCGGTTACAACCTCCATGGAGTAATCGCCGGTGATATCGGCCACACTCATGATAACATCCACAGCACCTGTCATTGGGATTGTTTTCAGTATGTCACCTTCAGCCCCTTCAATAAAATAGAGATTATTCTGCATATAAAGGGTGCCAACGGCAAGATCGGGTATGCCATCGCCCGAAATATCGTTAAGCGGGATGACGCTCCAGGGCTGATCGGAAACCTGTGTTGACCACAATATTTGCCCATCAAGACCTGATATGGCCACCACATTTTTTACTGTAGAATGGGCAGGAAGAATATCCACATAACCATCACCATTCAAATCGCCGGCTATCCAAAAATTGAGTATTATGGATGAACCGAGTGATCCCTCTGCTTCAATCTGTCCATTGGTAGCATCGAGCAAGTAGTAAACGCCATTAAAAGTTCCCACAATAACATCGGCAACACCGTCATCGGTAATGTCGTCTATTTGCTCCAGAGCCCACACTGCTGTTCCGGCTGTTTCCTTTTGCCAAATAACATTGCCATTAACACCATTCAAAGCATATACCATACCCTTTTCGGCAGGTGAAGTGGCTCCGGCCAACACATCGGGAACCCCGTCGCCATTTATGTCATCGATGGATAAAACAGAGTAAACGCTGGCATTTAAAAAAGTATCCCATATCTTTTGTCCGTTCTTTCCATTGAGTAGAAAAACCCGCCTTGGCCCTGTATTATACCCATCGTCACCGGTAGCAGCCAGTACATCCATAAAACAATCGCCATTGTAATCGTATTTCACGCTTACCATGTAAACCCACCCCCCGGATCCATACTGATTTGTATTGAAACGCCATAGAATTTCGCCTGTTTTCCCGCTGAGTGCAGTAACCGTCCGATCTCCCCAAGCGGTACCGACCACGATATCAGGCGCGTCATCATCGTTGATGTCATCCAGACATGCGATGCCCTTGGCATATTCCACAATTCCCACTTCACTTTCCCAGAGCAAATCGGGAGAACCGCTGGAATTCCCGTTGAAAAGGCTTATCATGTGATCTCGTGTTCCCACCACCACCTCCTGCACGCCATCACCTGTAATATCTGCAAGCGGCATGATGGCCCTGGGATTATACTCCGTAGTTCCGGTGAACTGATGTTCCCAGATAATATCGCCCAGGGCGAGCGGAGTGTCATCTGCGGTGCCCTTAACCTCTACATCAAGAGGCGACTGTTCATCGTTATTAAAAGTCAACGTTAGGGTCTCATTAATCCCTCCGGCATTTTTTGGCCAAAACCATATGGGCAATTCCACCGATTGTACCGGCAATACAGTCAGAGGTAGTGCCACCGATTCGTCCATGAAAAAATAGTCGCTTGAAAAGTTCATGGAATCCAAAACCAGGTTAATGTTACCCATATTCTTTACGTGCAGATACTTTCTGCTGGTTGAGTTCATCCTTACAATTCCAAAATCAATGCTTTCCTGAACTCCGGTAATATACGCGCCATCGAATAGTCCCGCTCCGCGGAGTTCTATAACCTTTTCGGGATTAGCCGGGTCGTTGGAGTGGATAGTCATAGACTCCACATACTCGGCTATGGAATTGGGTTCAAACACTATGGTAAGCGTAACCGAACCTCCAACATCAACGGAATATGGGAAGTTAGGTTCTTCAACATAGAACGTATTATCCCCTGAGAAGGTGATATTGCTTATCTCAAGGGCGCCAGTTCCGTTATTGCCAATCTGTATATTCCACGTAGCCGTTTCGGAAAGGGTAACATTTCCAAAATCATGGGTTGCGGGTACGCTGATTACAGGAGTTCCTCCTCCCCAGGGGTTGACTTTATACAAAGTGCTGGCACCACTTGAAGCACGGCCAATGTACCATAGAAATGTTCCATCGTGCCAAATTCCTGAAGCCCTATAATCAGTATAGGGGAACGACTCAACTGGAGTGCCATCCTTCAGAACAACGTCAATAACATTATTCCAATAATCAATTATCCAAAGCGAATCGCCTTGGACAGCGAGATCCCACGGCTGATTGGCAGGAGGAACAAAACTACTCAGCTGATTCCCCTGATCATCAACCTCGTGAATAATCCCCGGGTCGGGGTAGTAGGTTGCTACCCAGAAATTGCCATTGTCCCAGGCAATACCCGACATGTAGTGCATAGGCAGGTTGAATTGCGCAAGGGAACCCCCGTTCATATCAAGCTTCATGGCAAATGCAGGAGATGACGATGAAGAGGGCTGGTCAATGGTCCAGAGATACTCGCCATCATAAGTTAAGCCATAAGCATAGCTATGGGGCCCGGTAAACAGCAGGGTATTGGTACCGGTGGTCGGATCGAAGCGATAGACATTGCCTCCATTGACCCCATAAGTGCCAATGTAAAAATAGGTGCCATCATAGGCCAAACCGGAAGCCGAGTTATTCACCGGCCATTGGCTCACAACAGTCCAGCCCTCGTCCTGCGCAAGCAATCCAACTCCTAATGAGTTGAAAAGAATCAACAGGAACGTAATTGAAACATACCATTTAATGTCCTTCATGATCAACTATTTTGGTTTTAACATTTTTTATAATATTGAGAAAGTAAAATGCTTGTGTAATTTTTACAACCTTTGCACGTAATTATATTACGAAAATACGTTTTTTTTATATACTATATCACTAAATCAGTCAATTGTTGATTTCGGCATCATGGAAACAGGGCATAAAGTAAAAGTTGCAAAGCAATACCTGTTGCATAAACTCAACGCCAAGTCGTCAAAAGGGCATGGTATCCATTCGCCATTCGTTTACCGATTTGCCCGAGAGGTAATCCATGAAAACGAAACAGACCACAATGTGAAAGCCATTGAAGCATTTAGGGACGATTTGCAAAAATCTAAACTTTTGGTAGGCGCAAGCACGCACGGAGCGAGAGCAACCAGAGGAACCAAAATTCTCACCTTGGGGGAATTAGCCCGTACTTCGTCCGTAAACTCAAAGCATGGTGCTTTTTTATACCGCCTGGCTAAATGGTTAGATGCTAAATCTGTTTTGGAATTAGGCACATCTATCGGAATCAGCACGTTATATCTATCCAAAGCATGCCCCTGGGCAAAGATTATCACATTAGAAGGGGACAAACAGCGAATATCCCATGCTAAAAAGACCTTTGAAACCATGGAATGCAACAACATTGAACTGATGGAAGGTGACTTTGAACATTCGCTGCTAAAACTTGCGGGCGAAGGATTAACCTTCGATTTGATTTTTTTCGATGGCAATCACAAATCGGAACCCACCCTGCGATATTTCAAACTTTGCAACAAGATGAGACACGAAAATTCTGTGTTTGTATTTGACGATATCCGGTGGAGCCGGGAAATGTTTAAAACCTGGCAAATCGTTTCGGAGCACAAAAGCGTATCGTTGAGCCTCGACCTCTTCAATTTTGGAATACTTCTTTTTAAGCCGGGGATGTCAAAACAGCATTTCACAATAAACCTTTAAATGGTAAATCAGTCATAGACACATATTTTATTAAGCTAACGAATTGTCATTATGAATAAAGAATTGTTAATCGACATCACCGATATAAAGAAGTATTATAAGGTTGGTACCGTTGTCGTAAAGGCACTTGAGGGGGTTTCGCTCAAAATTTACAAGAATGAATATGTGGCCATCATGGGGCCTTCGGGTTCGGGTAAATCTACCCTAATGAACATACTTGGCTGCCTCGACACGCCTACTTCGGGAAAGTATGTACTCAACGGAACGGATGTGAGCAAAATGGAGGATGATCAGCTGGCTGAAATCCGAAACAGGGAAATAGGGTTCGTGTTCCAAACCTTCAATCTGCTTCCACGCTACACCGCATTGGAGAATGTAATGCTGCCATTGGTATATGCCGGTGTAAGCAAGCCCGACAGGGTTATTTCCGGCACCAAATCGCTGACGAACGTTGGATTAAACGACAGGATGGAGCATAGACCAAATGAATTGTCAGGCGGACAACGCCAAAGGGTGGCAGTTGCCCGTGCGCTGGTCAACAATCCCGCCATTATATTAGCCGATGAGCCCACCGGAAACCTCGACTCAAAGACATCCATCGATATAATGAATCTGTTTGAGGATATCTACAAACAGGGCAATACGATAATTGTGGTTACCCACGAGGAGGATATTGCAAGGCACGCACGCAGGATTGTGCGGCTGCGCGATGGATTAATCGAATCGGATGAGATTAACCCCAATCCCGTGACCAGACAGGAAGTTACTATTTCAGAATAGTTTTAGCGGTTTAAAATACCGTATTACCGTGAAGATATACACAAAAACCGGCGATAAGGGAAGTACCTCCTTAATAGGAGGGAATCGAGTACCCAAGTACCATTTGCGCATTGAGGCGTATGGGACAGTAGATGAACTGATGGCATTTGTTGCACTGCTTCACGATCAGGAAATTGACCCGTTGCATAAGGATATTCTTGAGCATATCCTCGACCGCCTGATGAGCTGTGCTTCCATCCTTGCGGCCGACTGTTCCGACTGTCAAGTGAAAATCCCACAAGTTTTGCAGGAGGACATCCAATTTTTGGAACAGCGCATCGATACAATGGAAAGTGAACTGGAGCCCTTGTCAGGTTTTATCCTGCCCGGAGGGCACCCGGCGATCTCCCTGTGCCATGTTGCCCGTACGATTTGCCGGAGGGCAGAGCGCACGGCTGTAAAATTGGCCAATGATACTCCAGTACCTGAAACCGTGACTAAATATCTTAATCGTCTCAGCGATTTCTTTTTTGTACTATCCCGTTATTTAGCAAAAGAATTAAAAATAGATCAAATAAAATGGCATCCTAAGGTTTAATTATTTTTTTTTATATATTTGCAAAAATACAAAAAATATACAATTTACTGACATTCAATTGTTTAATTAAATATACACCCATGTATTGGACACTTGAATTGGCATCGAAACTGGAGGATGCCCCTTGGCCGGCCACCAAAGAAGAACTTATCGACTATGCTATACGTTCGGGAGCTCCCCTTGAAGTGATTGAAAATCTGCAAGAACTTGAGGATGAAGGTGACATATACGATAGCATTGAGGATATCTGGCCCGATTATCCTACGAAGGAAGATTTTTTCTTCAACGAGGATGAATATTAGGATTCGATAATTGCATCAAACTACCACAGCAATAGTTCACTGCCCTTAGAATTGCTCATTTAACGATTCAGCCGGTTTTGTTTTCCGATTGCGGAAAGCATTAGCCTTAGAATAATAATCTGAAAAGAAATCAATGTCAATCCCTTTGGGTACGACATCGATAATGGCAGGTCGTTTTTCATTTTGCCAAATAAATCCTTTGATGAATATGTCCTCGATTTCGGCTTTATCAATGGGAAAAAGCGTTGCCTGCGGTTTTTCCTTGAACATAATGCTGGTTACCTTATTCTTCTTCAGATTTATGGTAAGCCTGCTCCCTTCAGCCCTATTTACCGCCGAAAGCACACCCTTATCCCTGGCAAAGTAAACCGTTTCTGCATTCCCTTCAACATCCAGTTTATATAACCTGCCCTTATTAAAATACCCCAGCATATCCTTCCCTTTTATCTGATTAAACTGGGCAGTATCCTCTTGGGAGCATACAAACGAAGAGCCTGTCATATACATCCGGTCAATCAGCTGATTTCTTATGGCAAAACTTATATAGCTTGCACTCAGCTGATTGTCGTCGTTCCAAAGAACCGGTTTGTTGTACATATGTAGAATGGAATCGCCGCCGTGGAAAACCATGGAATCGCAAACTCCCTGAAAATCATTACGAAAAAAGGCAACATTCCTGTATGCATAAAATATATTATGCGAACTATCCGCACTTAGCGTGTCGTCAACAGTAATGGCAGTGAACAGATCAGCCTTCAGGTACAACGAATCACCATCGTCGGATACTGAGAAGATAAAAGGGTTACACCTAACCTCGGCATATTTTTCATTTCTGTAATAGTTTATGGTATCGCCAAAAATCCTGAGGTTCCTTGTCGAGTCAACAACGCAACCTCTCCCCGTGATTTGGGCAAAGCCCGTTTGTTGCGACGATACTATCCGATGCCCGTACACCTGTTGCTTTCCGTTATCAACATAAGCATCGTGGGTAAACTCCGATTCCTCGGTTTCCCTATTGTGCCAGCCTTTTTCGCAATAGATAAAATTGTCGTCATTGTATATGCGCGTTGGCCCGAAAAATTGAGCCAACTCCTGATCGGTGTAATAGATGAGCGAATCGGTATTGAGCAGCATTTCAGGGGTTTCATATGCCACACTCCCACTGAAGATAGCCTGTTTGCGACGGGAAAAATAGATGCCCCTGCGGCATGAGAATTTTGAATCGTCCGAAGTCATTATCCCGCCATTGTAAAACGTGGCTGAATTTTCACGGGTATTGAAATCCAGATAGTTGGTTATCAGCTCCGCATCCTTGTCAACAAGCCTGACCAGTTTACCCCTGACCCTACCCACCTTTTTGTTGCCATCGTAGTGCAACGAGTCGCCATAGAGCCTGCTATCCTCCTGAACAATCACCACCCTGCCATAGGCATCAAATCGGTTTTCGCCAACGTATTCGTAAGCGCTGTCGCACTTCATGGTGATATCCTCATGTCGCATAATCACATCGCCGATGAGCCTTCGAACCTCCCTCCCATCCTTCTTTAAATTGCGCATCTCTCCTGCATGATCGATGATAACCTGCCGCCGCTGCTGTGCCTTAGCGGCCGGAAGGCCGAAAAAGAGAAGCATCAACAAAATGGTTAGGTGCAAAACTATGGGAATCTTTTTACTCATAAGATTAGCCCAAAAAACAGACATGCTGTATTGATTAGCCAATGGATATGACGAGCCTGTAAAGAGCATTCGGGTTAAAAAAATCTATTTAACCCATCCTTTGTTTTCAAAATCGCAATTACTGAACGAAGGATCTATGGTAATGTACGTTTTCTTTATTTTATCAGCAATCCACTTCAAAAAAACCTGCTGCTGTTCATAGCCTTTGGCCATTTGCTGGATGATAGCGTAATCATCGTCCAGGTTTGCCACGTGCTGTGGTATTACTCTGGTCAGGGTAATCATTTTGTAAATCACATTGGCATGGTCATCCCTCGATTCGAATGGGTCGCTGATTTCGCCCACAGACAGGTTGCGAATTGCATAATAGTCGGCAGGATTAAGCTGCTCTTTTTCGAATAGCGTAGTTCCTTTTTGGGGGTTAATCACCAATCCTCCGCCAAGTCTGGTTTTTTTATCCTCGGAGAAATACATACTTGCCTTTGCAAAGCTAATGGAATCGGCCTTAATCAGGTTGGCAATGCTATCCAATCGGTTGCTGGCTTTCGCAAGCATATCGACAGTATATGTGGGTTTCATCAGAATATGCCTGACGTTAACCATATCGCCCCGCTTCTCTATCATCTGAATAATATGAAACCCATACTCGGTTTCAACAATTTGGCTCACCTGACCATCCTTTAGATTGAAAGCCACATCGGCAAAGCTTTTTACAAACTGGTCTCTTGTTTGAAATCCCAATTCGCCACCGCGCGAAGCCGAAGCCCTGTCCTCTGAATAGGCCACGGCCAACGTGGCAAATCGTTCCCCTTTGAGAACACGTTCCCTAAGTTCGAGCATTTTTTCCCTTACCAGCAATTTGGCCTCATCAGAGGCAGGAGGGTAAATAACTATCTGCCTATATTCATACTGTTCGGGTATCGTTGGAAGGCTGTCCCTGGGAATGGTTTTATAGAACTTTTTAACATCGGAGGGTGTAACCGCTATATTACTTACCACTTTTTCGTGCATCTGTTGCGTTAGCAACGATTCCCTTATGGCAAGCCTGAGATCTTCCCTGATTTGAAAGATTGATTTATTGAAATACTTTTCCAGTGCCGACTCCGATCCCACCTGGCTGATGAAAAACTTAAGCCTACGTTCCATCTCTCCCTCCACCTGAACATCGGTAACAGAAATGCTGTCGATTTGCGCCTGGTTCAGCAAAAGCTTTTGAGTCAGCAATTCCTCAAAAATATGGCACTTCACCTCGCCCTCAGGGATAAAACCCTGCATCTTCATCCTCAACTCTTCCTGCTCTATATCCGAAAGGAGGATTTTCTCATTTCCCACAATGGCTAAAATCTGATCGATGACGTACTGGGCAGAAGAGAAATGATGCCAAAAAACAAATGTTACAAGTAGTAGGCTGTTCCTGAGGATTTGATTTGCTAATTTCATTACTGTTATTTACTGTTTTTCTATGTATGTACTAAAATGGTTGTAATTTCTGGCATCGTTATAAATCTTCGATTCCAGATCGAGGATCAATCTCTGCCTGCGTTTGTTGAGAAGGATATTTCGAATATTCTCATATTCATACGACATGGGCGATATTTCGCCCCTATGAATTACCTCTCTGATGTGGATAAGGTAAGCATAAGTACCATCGTTCACCTCGATATACCGATTGTTGCGCAGGAAGTTTTCGGGATTGATTATGGGTTCGGGCAATTCCTTCATGATAAGAGAAAAAGGAATCCATCTGTCGTTAAAATAATCGTATTTAACGGCCGCCTGATACGCTATGTTGTCCAAAACCTTTATGTCATCCTCGGTGTTCGACCTGTACAAAGCCTTAATTCTGTCGTAGTACGGATCATCAAGGTTAATCTTAATAAATAGAGCCTTCACAATGCTCTCATTCAGAACGAAGTTTCCAATGTTTTCCTTGTAAAAAAGTTCCAATTCCGACTGTGGGATAACCGTATCAAGCTTCTGCTTGATATACTCCTGTTCATATTTAAAAATCAGTAGGGACGAACGGTAATCCTCTATCTGCTGGTTAACATTTTTTTGCTCATCCGTCAGGTTTTTCTGCGCCCTGTATAGCATAAGCTGTTTCCTAACCCAACGATCGACGTAGGTGGTGAGAATCTGCAGGCTATCGGCCTGGCTAACCCCCTGAGGGAAAATATCTTTTATGTCGTTTAAGTAGAGATACTTGTTGTGAACCCGCGCTACGGCTATTTGATTTTTTGGCTCATTGTAGTTACAACCTGCTTGAATAACCAGCACGAACAACAGCAATATCCCAACACTTTTTACTATTTGCATTTTATGCATACTTTATTCTCCAATTTACTCCAATGGCTAAAACGAAATCGCTGTGTCTCTATTGCTGTTCTTTATGTTAATTTAAGTTAGAGGCAACCTCTTCAAGCAATTCCCTGTTTACGATCACTTCGTACTTCTCCCTGAGCGATTCGACCCATTGTTTTTCTAAAAACTCCTGATAGTCTGCAATCAGCCTGCCTCTTATATCTTCCATGGGAATGGGCTCACCTACCTCTTCCTTGACAAAGCGAACAAATGAGTACCCTTTATCAACGGGTGTTATTGGAGAAAAACCCTTGGGCCATTCCTTATAGCCTTTGAATACGGGGTCTTCGGGAAGCGAAGCATAATCGCTTATGACTATAGTGTCTTTTGGATTGGATGACACACGTTTTTTTATCTCATCAGGCGTTAGCAATGCACCTTTCTTCGAAGTGACGAGTTTATACGCTTTTTTTGCCAATGGCTCGCTGGGGAAGACGTACTGTACGGCATGTACCCGTTTCTCCCACTTGTAGTTATCAATATTATTCCGATAGAATTCAGCCAGTCCATCGGCATCGTTGGAGGCCTTTGACCACACGCACATATCCATAATTTCGAAAAGGAGAATCCCATCGTAATACTCCTTCAGCAGGTAATAAAAATCGGGGTTTTCTCTGACCAGCCTTTCCTCTTCGAAGGAATTAATTGTACTCTCCACCAAGTCGTTAAAATTCCTTTCAACCAGCACTCCGAATGGTATTCTGTTCTGACCCCTCTGAGTCTCTTTAATCCTTTCGGCCAGCAATCGCAATGCATACGACTTCCCTGCAAAATGGAACAGCGGCTGGTCTAATTTTTTCGCCAATGGAATCTGCCAAGTACCCGAGAAATATGAATCGTCTAACATCCCCTCCATGCTTTTCAGCATGGACGAATCAACGGAGAAGCCATACTTCTCTTTCATGGATTTGATAAAAACATTATGGCTTAACCTTCCGCGCTCATCACGGCTGAGCTTTGTCTTTATCTCAGGAAGCATTTCATCGTATGTTCCTACCAATTTCTTATCCAACCTTTTGATAATGTGCCAACCGAACTGTGTTCTTACGGGTTCCGACACCTGTCCATCGGCTTGCAGGGCAAAAGCAGCCCTATCGAATTCGGGAACCATCCTACCGGGGCCGAAATAGGGCAATTCACCACCATTGCGGGCACTCCCCGGATCCTGACTATAGCTTCGGGCCAGACTGGCAAAATCCTCATTGTTAAGCACAAGTTTATAAATGGAATCGATTTTGGCTTTGGCCTGCATTTGCTGCGCTTCTGTTGCATTTTGCGGAAACGCAATCATGATGTGGGCCACCTTAATTTGACCCACCGAAAGGCGCTTATCGTTCACCTTAATCAGATGGTAACCGAATCGCGAACGGACAGGCATGGAAATGCTTCCTACGGGAGTATTATATGCTGCTTTCTCAAATGGATACACCATCTGAAACGCCGTGAAATACCCAAGCCTTCCGCCATTGCGTTTAACCGAAGGATCATCGGAGGTAGCCTTGGCCACCACCTCAAACGGCTCGCCATCTATAATTCTCTGCCTGATTTTCATTATCTTATCGTATATGGCAAGCGTATCCTCAGGCGTAGCCTTCTCGGGCAGGGCAAGCAGAATATGGCTGGCATCCACTTCGTACTGCATTCTTTCGTATGCCTCTTTGTACAACCGATCTTCGGTTTCCTTGTCAGTTAAAAAGGGTTGTACCAGCTGCTTTTTGTAACCATCGAGTTCCTTTTTAAAACTTTCCTTTTTGTCCAGTTCCATCGACTTTGCCTCAGCCACTTTCAGCTTGTAGATGACGAATAGGTTAAGGTATTCATCCAACGATTTTTTATCCATATCGCCTACCATCTGATTGTTTTTCAGGTAGATTCGCTTAAACTCATCTACGCTTACTTTTTCATTACCAACGGTAAGCAATGTTTTTTCGTTGTTGTCTTGCCCAAAAGCCGTGTATAGAGAAAAGGCAAGAAAGATGGGGGCAATAAAAATTTTAATTTTCATGATAACTATTTTTTTGTACCAAAAGATTCTTACTTACAGGCTAACCTTCAGGCCATTATATAGAAGTCCTGCTGTAGTTTGGTGCCTCACGGGTTATTGCCACGTCGTGTGGATGGCTTTCGGTAACGCCGGCATTGGTAATCCTTACGAAAGCAGCCTCTTTCAACTGGCTGATATTGGCTGTCCCGCAGTATCCCATGCCCGATCGCAGGCCTCCCAGCATTTGGTAAACAACTTCTGCCAATGTCCCTTTGAAAGGCACACGGGCCACAATGCCCTCGGGCACTAATTTTTGTATATCGTCTTCAACGTCCTGAAAATAGCGATCTTTAGAGCCCTGCTGCATGGCTTCCACCGATCCCATGCCGCGATACGATTTAAACTTCCGGCCATTGTAAATTATTGTCTCCCCCGGTGATTCTTCCACCCCGGCAAGGAGCGAGCCCATCATCACCGTGTCAGCACCGGCTGCGATGGCTTTCACTATATCGCCGGAATATCTGATTCCCCCGTCGGCTATCACTGTCACGCCGCTTCCCTTAACCGCTTTGGCCACATCATATATGGCTGTGAGCTGGGGAACTCCCACTCCAGAAATCACTCGGGTAGTACAAATTGAACCGGGGCCAATGCCCACTTTAACCGCATCGGCACCTGCCTTAACCAGTTCAACAGCCGCTTTTGCCGTTGCAATATTGCCCACCACAACCTCCAAATCGGGATGCTTTTTCTTAACCTGTTTCAGCATATCTATCACACCCTTGGTGTGCCCATGGGCAGTATCTATAACGATGGCATCCACCTTGGCATCTATCAGTGCCTGAATACGTTCCATGGTATCCTTGGCAACACCAACTCCTGCAGCTACCCTCAGTCGGCCCTTAGAATCCTTGCTTGACAATGGATTATCCTTGACCTTTGTGATATCTTTAAACGTAAGTAATCCGGCCAATTTCCCATTCTCGTCCACAACAGGCAACTTCTCAATTTTATGCTCTTGCAGTATGGCTGAGGCCTCTTCGAGGGTTATTGATCGGCTGGTAGTAATAAGATTCTCGCTGGTCATCACCTCCTTAATCCGTCTCGACATGTTCTGCTGGAATCGCAAATCGCGATTGGTAACAATGCCTAATAAAATCATATCTTCGTTAACTACGGGTATCCCGCCGATTTTGTACTCCTTCATCAGGCTTAAGGCATTGCCAACCGTAGCGTTGGGACGGATGGTTATGGGGTCGTATATCATGCCGCTTTCGGCACGTTTCACGGCCTTCACCTGTTTAGCCTGCATTTGTATAGGCATGTTTTTGTGGATAACACCTATCCCGCCTTCCCTTGCCATGGCAATGGCCATGGCCGATTCGGTGACGGTATCCATGGCTGCCGAAATGATGGGAGACTTTATTTGAATGTTGCGGGAGAATCGGGTTGAGATATCCACATCGCGCGGAAGGACTTCGGAGTATGCCGGAACCAATAGCACATCGTCAAAGGTAAGTCCTTCGTATATAACTTTTTCTTTTAAAAACGACATAGGGATAAAGGTAAATTTTTGGCTGCCAAGTTACAAAAAATCTTACAACAAGATTAGTGGTTTTCGATAAAAGACTTGTGCCCCACGTTAAATCGGTTTATTTTTGTGAATAATCAATAACCTTTCGGTGGAGATCTTTAAAAAAATACTGTTGCAATACTGGGGATACTCCTCGTTCAGATCGATTCAGGAAGAGGTTATACAATCGGTGTATAGTGGTCGCGACACCCTTGCCCTGATGCCCACAGGAGGAGGCAAGTCAATAACCTTTCAGGTTCCTGCTTTGGCCAGAGAGGGCATTTGCCTTGTGATTACGCCACTGATTGCACTGATGAAAGATCAGGTTGAAAACCTGAAAAAGAAGGATATTAGGGCTGCCGCCATACACTCGGGCATGACGCGTCACGAGCAGGATATAACCCTGGATAACTGCGCCTATGGGGATTATAAGTTCCTCTACCTTTCGCCGGAAAGATTAGATACAGAATTGTTCAAAGCCCGTTTGCAAAAATTCAAAGTTAACCTCATTGCCATTGATGAAGCGCATTGTATTTCGCAGTGGGGTTATGATTTTCGGCCTTCGTATCTTAAAATAGCTGAGCTGAGGGAACTGCTCCCCGACACCCCTTTTTTGGCGGTTACTGCAACCGCCACGCCACAAGTTGTGGATGACATTCAGGAAAAATTAGGTTTTAAGGAAAAGCGGGTGATTAAGATGAGCTTCGAACGTAAAAATCTGGTTTACCTCGTCAGGAACGTGGAGGATAAGAATAAACATTTGCTAAAGATTGTTCAAAATATTCCCGGAACCGGTGTTGTTTACGTTCGCAATAGGCTGAAAACAAAAGAAATAGCCGTAATGCTTCAAAAAAGTGGTGTTGCAGCCGATTTTTACCATGCAGGTCTATCCACCGAAGTAAGAAATATGAAACAGGATGCATGGCAGAACGACCGAATACGGGTCATCGTATCCACCAATGCATTCGGCATGGGTATAGACAAACCGGAAGTGCGCTTTGTTGTCCATATGGACCTGCCCGATTCGCCCGAGGCCTACTTCCAGGAGGCGGGTCGCGGCGGTCGCGATGGCAAACTTGCTTACGCAATACTTCTTTACAACGACTCCGATAGGGTAAAGATTGAAAAGCGAATCGCATCAACCTTTCCCGAGGTAACTGAAATAAAAAGATGCTATCAGGCATTATGTTCTTTTCTCGGTGTACCCCTGGGGGCAGGCAAGGGCGAGGTTTACGATTTCAACATCATGGATTTTGCCTCTGCCTTCAAGCTTAACTATGTGCAGGCTTACAACTCGCTGAAATTTTTGGAAACTGAAGGGTATATTGAACTGACCGACGAGCTGGACAATCCAAGCAGGATTATGGTTACAGTGGATAAAAAGGAGCTTTATAGGTTTCAAATTGCCAATGCCGAACTGGACCATTTTATCAAAATCCTCCTCCGAAACTTCTCAGGGCTTTTTTCTGACTACGTTCGCATTGATGAGGGTTACATTGCCAAAATTTCTGGATTGCCGCTGAGTACAGTTACTGAAAATTTGATAAAACTGAGCAGGTCAAAAACAATCAACTACATACCGCGAAAAAAGACTCCCTTAATCATCTTTACAGAGGAGAGGCTTGATGATAAAAATTTATACATCAGTCCATCTAACTATAAAAATCGTAAGGAGAGATACTTGAACAGAATCGAGGCCATGCTTTCCTATGCTACGGGGACAACCAAATGCCGCAGCCAATCGCTTTTGGAATATTTTGGCGAACAGGATGCGTATCGATGTGGCAAATGCGACGTATGCACTTCGCGAAATGAGTTGAACATGAGCAAGTACCAGTTCGACCAGATTTTGGATCAATTGAAGGCAAAGCTAACCCAACAAGAAGTTGGCCTGGAAGAATTGATTGATAGTGTCAAAAAACATCCCTCTGAAAAAACCGTGGCCGTTATCCGGTGGCTGCTCGATAATGACAAAATCATTAAAAATGAAAGTGGTATGTTGAGTTGGAATATTAAATAATCCGATTTTTATGTTATTTTACTATATTGTTTAACTTCTCACTAATTTTCTAAAACATTTTAATCTATTTTTTTGTTAGTCTTTAAATAACAAATCATTTTTGATTAAATTTTCATTGCATTCTAAACATCGAATATTTTGTGAATCATTATTTTAACCATTTATTAACTTAAACCATTTTTTATGAAGAAAAAAATTGTATCGGTGCTGACGGCCACCTTATTCTTGTTCTTGGTAACCACGCTGAATACCGGATGTTTTGGGAAATTCGCTTTAACCCAGAAGGTTTACAACTTCAACAAGGGCTTGGGCAGTAAGTTTGTTCAGGAGTTGGGATTCATTCTCATGTTCTTTATCCCTGTTTACGGGGTAGCTTCGCTAATTGATGCTTTTATATTGAATACTATTGAGTTTTGGACAGGTAGCAATCCCATGGCCATGAATGATGGGGATGTTAAGCAACAGTACGTGATGCTGGATGGCAAGGTGATAAAAATGACTGCCACAAAAGGCAAGATGACCATCGTTGAGGATTTCACATCCAACCCATCGGTTAATGTGGAGATGGTGTACAATTTCGACAACAACACATGGGATGTGTATTCGAATAACGAGCTGAGCCATTCCGTTCGTCTGCTCAGCGATAAGGGCGATGTAGAGCTGGTTCAAAACAACGAGGTGGTTTCCACTTTCAATCTTTACAACTACGATTATCAAAACCTTGCATTAGCTCGTTAGTCCTTACCGATTATTTTTTTATAAACCGAGAGCCTCCTGCAATTGATAAAAATTGCAGGAGGCTCTTTTCACCCAACCAAACCAACTGAATTACAACAATAAATAACTATAAAAAGAAAAAAAAAGACTACTTCTCCAAGCTTGCCGTAGAAAAGCTACCCTCGTCCAGCTTCGATCCCAACTGGAACTGATCCACCTTCATTTCAGAGCGCCTGCCACTCAACTTATTCTCCATGGACATGCTGTAGGTAAAATACTTCCCGTTGGGCTGCTTGCGGTAATCCGACAGGATTTGCACCTTATTTAGCTTACCCGCCTTGTTGTAAAACTCGCTACGAACCATCAGGTAGGTATTCTTTTCGATGTAAGAAACCCTGCGGCTAAAGCCATTTTCATTAACCACGTTGTCGTTTTTGGGTGTTGCCTCAATCTTCCAGCACTCCTTGCCGTCAATGTTTTCGGCACCCAGAAGCTTATAATCAAAATCATCGAGATTTGGTTTAGCCATATCGGCATTGGTAAATTCGGAACCCATGAAACTTTTTCCCTTCTCGGAGCTGACAATGCGGCGCGATTTACGCAGCGACGGCAGGTACACCCACATATCGTCGCTCTTTTTCTCGTAGTCGTGAATGAGTATGGACGTGCCCTGCACCTCGGCCGGCGAAAGGAAACGCATGAGGGTCTTGGTGGCCTCGCCAAACTTGCGGGTAGCTACCGCCACCTTCCTCTCCCTGCTGTTGCCTTTTCCATCTAAAATGGTTAGGGTTGAAGCCATCTCCATCGACTCAAACTCTATGGCATTGGCAGCCTTTTCAGAAATTTCGCGTGGGTTCTGCGCCTGCACACCTGCACCGCAAAGCATAGCCAATGCAACAATCAAACAATCTCTTCTTTTCATAATATTTTGATTTTAATAGTGTTAATGCTTTTAATATTTTATCGACGTTCTCCCATTCCTCTCAAGGAAGCCCGGCTTAGCCAACATTGATATGGCCGGTATAAGCACAAGGGCACACATCAAGCAGATGAGCAAAGAGAATATGATGAGAAATGCGAAAGTTTGCAGTATAACCATGCCCGACAGGAACAGCACGGCAAAGCCGATGATTACCGAGAATGCGTTGATGGCTATCCCCCTGCCTGTGTTGGTAAGGGTTCGGGTTATGGCATCGCTGTACTTATTTCCAAGACTCAACTCGTACTTCAACCGCCAGAACAGATGGATGGTATAATCGACCCCAATGCCAATGGCTATGGATGAGAGTAGTGAATTGCCTATATCAAGAGGAAATCCAAACCAGCCCATAAGGCCGAAGTTGCAGATGAGCGAAGCGAATAGCGGGATACTGCTGAGCAAGCCCGCAGTAGCAGAGCGAAAGATAGCCCACAGCATGATGGCTATGGCTAACAGTGCGAATATCAGGGAGTAGATTTGTCCTGTAACAATGGAATTCGAAATCTGTTTCTCCACAAGGCATTGCCCGGCCACTGCCTTGGCATACTCCGATCTGGAAGCCAATTCACGTATGGTGCTCTCTATCCTATTGAACTGACCTATATCCACAGCGGAGAACTGAATGGTAACCTGCGCCTGTGTGTAATCAAAGTTCACCATGCTTTCAAAGTCCTCAGGGTCGCCACTCATGTTGTAAAACTCAATGTACTGGGCTATGGTCTGCCTGTCGTCGGGAATCCTGTCGTACAGCTCATCGCCCTCATCGTTCAGCGCACGGCTGATAATACGGGTTACAGTGGCGATGGAGGTGGCGCTCCCAACACCCTCAACCGATTTCAGGTCTGTTTCCAACTTGTCCATTGCCCCCATCACTTTGGGATCCATGATATCGCCCTCGTACAGCACGTTTATAATCTTAGTTCCCCCAAAATACTCATTGGCTATATCGGTGGAAATCCTCAGCTGATGCTTGCGGGGCATCATCTGCTCCAGGTTAATGCTCACTTTCAATTTGGATATCCCTATACCCGCAATCAAAACCACTAAGCTGAAAACCAGAATTACTGCTTTGGGCGTTTGGGTTGAAGCCCGTGCCGACCATGCCAATATCTTATCGAGCATAGTTTTCTTTGTGGTGGTATAAATGGCTATGGGTTTGCCCTTCTTCATGCGTATCATGATGGATGGGATAAACAGCAGGCTGAGAGCCAGGGCAAAGCCAATGGCAATGGAGCTGACAATGCCAATCTGCTTAGCAGGAAGCAGCAGATGGGCCACCAATCCAATAACCCCAACAATGGTGGTTAACCCCGTGAGGATAATGGGCTTACTCAGCTGCACAAGGCACTCGTCAATGATTTCCCTCATGGACCACTGCGGCTGTTTGGCATTGAGTTCCTGGTAGCGTGCCACGATGTGCACCCCATAGTTGTTGGCAATGGCAATCATCATTATGGGTACCAGCACTGCCAGCAGGCTGAAATCCCAGCCAAGCAGGGGCATAAGCCCCATGGCCAACGCAATGGACATGAGTACCACCGAGAATGGTAACAGCACCCCCCTAAACTCGCGAAACGAGATGTATAGGAAAAGAAGCATAATGAGCAGCCCTAAAGGAAAGAGAATGGCAAGGTCGCGGGTGGCTTTCCTTTGCACCTCGTAGCGAAGGTAGGGTAAACCATTGAGATACACACTCTCGGGTCCAGGATTAAGGTTAATAATCTTCTCTATCTCCTCAATAATATCCTCGTCGGATACCTCTTCGGCAGCATTGACAATGATGGTGGTGTACCTAAAGTCTTCCGACACCACAATGCCGTAGGCAATGGGGTTACCCACCAGCTGCTCACGGAGCTGCTCCCTATCCTCGTCGGTGTAGGGTATCTCGTCCACCGCAGGGTCCACCAGCATGGCCCCCTCCTCTCCCCGTATGTACTTGGTTTCGAAGAGCGAAATCACATCATCAACCAGCACGGACTCCTTCAACGCATCGTTGATATTCTTCACACGCTCGAGGGTGGACTCAGCCAGCACATCGTCGGCCTTAAGAATGATAAGTATGGGCTCGAACTTGCCAAAAATTTTCTCCAAACGCTCGTGCTCCACCTTTGCCTCAATATCATCGGGGAGATATTCCATAAGGTTGGAGTTTATCCGTCCCTTGGTGAGCGGAAGGAGCATAAAAACGGTAACAACAATGGGAACAATTATAAGCCAAAGGCGATACCTATGAATAAATGCGTTGAGTTTCATAAACTATATTAAAAAGCGTAAAACATTAAATATCAATTAAAATCCTACTTCCAATCCCACAAATACCCCATTCATGGCCTTACCAATCATATCGTACAGCGACTTATCATCTCCAAGCATGTAGCTGCAACCCAAGTTGGCAGCCACGCCATCGGATAGATTCCACTTCAGCCTTGCGCGCACCATCTGCTCCTTGTTGGTAAAATTGTAGGTACCTGCCAATTCAATATTTAGCACCTCGTAAAAGAAAGAACGGCTTGCCGACAGGAAGAGCATGTGGTTGGTCTGCTCGTGCTGATTGAATATCATGCGATTATACTTTGTGAGCTCGTAGTTCACCATTTCACCGGCAAATTGGGCAATTGCATCCGGCGTCATTTCCGTTAGCTGCGGCTGTGTCAGCTCCACAAAATCGAAAGTGTAGCGCCCCACGTACTGGGCTATGATGGTGGCATCCCACACATTCTTCTCAATTCCAAACACATAGTATAAATCGGGATTGGGGATATATATATGGTCAGCATAGTCCTTTGTCATGCTGTATGCCGCCTCGCCCCTAACAATCCACGACTGAATGGGTATGGCAAAGTCAGCACCCAGAGTACGCATGAAGTATGGTTTGGGCTTTTGCACTACCTCCACCGGGCTGAGGCTGAAACTCTCCAAATCGATGCCACAGAAGGGGTTGTACCCCTGAAAGTAGGAGAGCGAAAAACCGATTTGTGGAAGTTCCGCATTGAACCTGGCAGCCAGTGAACCATTACGAAAGTTGAGAGATGGAACATCAATGGGCAAGAACACCACGGGATTGTCTTTAAAAAACAGGTCGTACCTATAGTTGGACGGGGAGAAGAAAGGAATGGCTATTAAGTCGATATCGATGCTGTGTGACGGCCTGAACTTAGTGCGAAGCATGAAGTTGGACATCTTCTGGTCGTCGGGTTCGTAGGTTAGGAAAAAGTAGTCGTTGGGGGTGATATTGTTGGTGGGGTTGAACCCATCGGTGCGCCCCCAGGCCACTATCTGATTCCCCAAAAACAGGTCGAACCCCGAAGAACGATAGCCTGCATACGCCTCTTTGAGTTGCAGTTGTAACTCCTTGTTATTGTAAAACAACCCCTCGCGTAGGCGAACATCGGTATAGAGAAACGCCTTTTTATTGGCCAACTTGCCCCTTAGGGCAAATTCTCCGAACACATGGGAGTAGTCAAAATCCTCAGCCCCGCCATAAACCAATCCTCTGGCGTACCCATTGAGTTCCAACTTTGTGCGTTGCTCCGTTTCATCCTCTTTTTCGGAGGTCATACTCTCGAACAACCCCTGCGAAAACAGGGGATTTACATAGACCATTGCCACTATTAGCCATAGAAACGTTATTCTCATTCTGCTCATGGTTTTAAAAAAAAGCATTACAATTCAAGTACACTGCAAAGCTATTGCCATGAACAGCACGAAAGGTTTTGATTTCTAAAGTTGAACAGGAAGTATTGGTTCAACTTTTAAAAGTTGAACTCTGTGGTTGGAGGATTATACCCCGTCAAAATCCCTGAATTCCTGGGGGGTTTTCCCGGTTATCCTTTTGAAAACTGTAAAGAATGAAGATTTGCTGCTAAAACCGCAATCGTAGCCTATGGCCTCGATGGAGTAGATATTCTTTGGGTTAAGCAGCTGCTCTTTAACGGCCTCTACCCGGTACTCGTTGACAAACTGGAAAAAGTTTTTCCCAATTTCGGTATTCAACACTTCAGTAAGCTGATGCTTGGGTATATTGAGGCTTCCCGACAGGATATCCATACTCAATTCGGGATTTAAATATGGTTTTTCTTCGTTGAAATATTTGAGGATTCTATTCTTAATGCGCAATTTTTTCTCTGCCGTCAGCTGCGATTTACTGTACCTGTCTTCCTGAACAGGCTGTACCACGGGTGTTTTGTAGATTACCGTTTGCCGCAATCCGTAAAATCCGAAAATGTAAACCGTGAACAGCAACGCTGAGTAGTTGAACATTGGGGTTAACGGAATGCTAATCACTATAAAAATGGAAAGGGCAGAAGTAATAACCAATAGCAGACAGTACAGGTTGTAGGAAATAACCACGTAGAAAAGCCAACCAATCCGTTTGTACCCGTCGATGTTGGAAAACTCGTTTACTATGGTACTTCTGTGCTTTAGCATTGCGAAAATGGTGGCATAATTGTAGGCTATCCACGAGATGACCGATGAGATAGAAAACAGTGCCCTGAACCAAAAGGTGGAATCCACCATAAAGAAATTCTTCAGATCATACGGTATGCGAAGTATGTAGGCAAACACCTCAAGGAACAGAAAGGGTAACAGGTGCAGCAACTGCTGCCATTTCAACTTGAAACTAACATTGACCAGCGAATTGACATACAGGTAGAAAGCAGGATTAAAAAGGAGAAATGAGCTGGAGAGCAGAGGGTAGCCAAATGTATTATAGTCCACAACGAAAATCAGAAACTCCAAGGAAAGCAACGACAGCCAGGCCGACAGGAGTCTGTCCGAAACACTTCTCTCCCTCTTTGCCGCAACCAGAATTGCTGCAAATAATCCCTGAGAAAATCCCACCCATGCTATTATTTCCATAGGAACAAAGTTAGGGAGTATTATTGAAAACGAAATATGTTTTTTCTGAAATATACTTGTTCAGTTGATGCAGTGCTACGCACCTGCTAGTTTTACGTTCTATGTTTGGCGTTTAATATTTACCCCCGTTATATAATGGATGTCTTTGTTCTACAAATTATGTCAGGGCTACGCCCCTCTGTGCTCTATTACCCTATGACATTTTACGAAGATTTCGGGGCTACGCCCCTGATGTACTTTAATATCGCGAATTTGCGAATTTGCGAATTAACAAATACTTGCACGTTTCCATGTCCTGCGGACGATGGAAAGTGCTACCGCCCAAAGAAACCTTCCATCGTGGCGAAGCTACATGGAAGCGTTTCGATTTAAAAAAAAATTTACCCCGCTTCGCGGGGGGGCAACACTCCCTCTACGTGCCGCTGGCGTTGCGCTCCGCTTCACTTCTTGCGGCACTGCGTGGGGTGTTGCAGGTTTAGCTCACAGGCATGGCCTACCGGCTGCCACTTGAAACTGGGGAAAGAACCACCCGAAAGCCGAAGTCGCTGCCGCGGTTGCCGGGGGCGCTGCCGTAGCGGCGCGACACCCGACAGCCCCTGGCGTCGCTGCTCCAGCTGCCGCCACGCAACACACGGTTCGAGCCGTTACTGGGACCCTGCGGGTTGGTCTGTGCCTGCGAGCTATAACTACCATACCAGTCGCTGCACCACTCCCACACGTTGCCTGTCATATCAGCCAGACCCAAGTCGTTAACGCCAAACTGACCCACAGGTGCAGTATAAACATACCCATCGGTATATCCTGACCATATCGTCCAATCAGAATAACGGCGTTTGGCGGTCTCATCGGCAATGTTACCCCCGTTACTTTTGGTCGGTGTGCCATTACCCCATGCGTATTTGTAGGATTTTCCTCCACTGCGAGCCGCGTACTCCCACTCAGCCTCGGTGGGCAGGCGGTACGTTTTGCCCGTCTGCGCGCTGAGCCATTGGCAGTATGCCCGGGCACCGTACCAGCTCACATAGATGACCGGGTGGTTGTCGTATCCGCTCTCTACCGAGTAGCTGCTGCCGCTGCGGTAGATGCGGCACTTTTCATCATCCCACTCCCCACCAAGATTAATCCATTCAACTCCGCCCTCGATCTGGTTGCCCTTGGCATTGAGAAAGGCGCAGTACTGGCGGTTGGTCACCTCGTACTTCCCCATGTAGAAGTCGCTCACCGTTACCCTGTGGGCGGGCTTCTCATCATCCCAGCAATCGCTCCCCTGCTCGCTAGTGCAGCCCATGGTGTAGGTGCCGCCCTTTACGGCTACCATGTCAATGGCTACGCCCGCCACGCGCTCGGTGAAATTAGAAAAGGTGCTACCACTGCTGGTGGTAGTAGTACCAGCAACAGCGGTTTGCCCTGTGGTTATATTGGCATCCCCCGCAATACGAAAACGGGCCGCAACGTGTAGCTTAAAGCCGTTGGATTGTGGCTCAAGGAATATCCACATACGCTCCACCTTGCGCTTGTAGGTTACCGTGCGCCCCTGCGATACGGTTAGGTCATCGTTCTCCAATTCGGTTATCTCCACAAACTGCTCAATCTTCCCGTAGTTGGTTTCAAACTGGTTTTTCAGCTCCATCACGTTGTTGGATATGGCCTCCTTGGGGTCGCCGGGGGTGGCTATGCTCCTATCCCACTCCACCTGCAGCTTCTTTTCCCTTAGGTATAGCTCTTGGTCAATCAGCTCCTTTATCTTTGCCAGTAGCACTTTATTGGCCGCATCAATGCTGCCCGCCATATTGTTGGGGTTGTACTTCACGGTGGTGTTATTCTCCACCAATCGCCTGATGCTGGTGTGGGCCTGGTCAATGCGCCGTTTTATCAGTTCTATTTTTTCCTGCTGCTCGTTGAGCTTCTGCTGTCCGCTTGTGAGAATCCCGTTCTCCCTGCTCTTAATGCTACCGTTCTCGCTCACCACGGCCATCCTGTTGGCATCCACAGTGGCCTGTATATCGCTTACAATGGATTGTGGAATAGCGCTTTGCCTGAGCGCACCCGCCACATCGCTCTCTTTCAGCACGTTCACCACCACCACGTTGGGGTCGGCATCCTTCACTGCCACCTGTTGGGTTTTCACCTGGCTCTTGTCCTTAAGCGGGGTTACCACCACCTTACAGGCGTACCAGAACACTTTCTGTGCTGGGTCAATATGGTGCTTATACTTGTGCTCCACCTCCAGCTTCCCCTTAATCTCCTGCCTAACGTAGCGGTAGAACTCCTCGCTGGCATCCTCGCTCCTATACCAATCGGTAACCGACTGTATCAGTATTCCCAAAACATCTTCCGAGGCTATGGGGGTAATGGTGGCTTTGGCTCTGTCAATCAGATCATCGGGGTTGGATAGCGGGCTTATGTTTTTAAATACACAAATATAGAACCCCTTGTATGCCACGGTTTCAAGGTTCTTTTTTATATCCTCAATTATCTCCCCGTAGCTGCTGTTGGCCTCCTGCAGCTGCTGTTGCAGTTTCACATTATCCCTTTGCTGCAGCAGCCGTTGGCGTATGTCAACCAGCCCCTGACGGCTCTCGATGGTTTGCTGTATCTGCAGGTCAATAGTGGCGTTGTACTGCTTCACCTTATCGGCCAATTCGCGCATTTGTACTGCGCTGAAGTCTTTATAGCTCTGGTCCAGGACTGTTATCACCTTGGCCTTGGTCAGCCCATCGGCCTGTAGCGACAGTGGGGTAACATCCAGGAAGTCTTGCGAGAACGAGGGCTGGGCAAGCAGCGCGCCCGCCACAGCGAAAAAGTAGAGCAATCTGTTACGTAGTATCATAGTAAAAGAGCCATTGAGTGTTAATGTGTGGTTGTACACAATTTGCATCCAAATATCGTTATTTTTTAAAATAAATCAAATATGCTGAAAGGGAATAATGGTAAATCGGTTTGGAAAAGTGAAGGTATAGTGCCCACGCCGCCGCACGATTGCCTTACGGCAGGCTATTAGTGTGGGTTATTACATTCTACGTTCGGCGTTGGGTGTTTATAAAGTTCAAAGTTCATCAAGTGAAAAGCTTATAAAGTGGAGTGTTTTCCTCATCAACTTTTGACCGCACGTTTCTATGTCCTACCGGACGATGGAAAGTACTTTCCGCTTTCGCCTTTTACCTTTTACCTTTTTACCTTGCTGGGACGATGGAAAGTGCTACCCACCTCAAGAAACCTTCCATCATGGCGAAGCTACATGGAAGCGTTTAAAAACTAAAAATCTTCTAACCCATAGATACTGCCATCAGGATTTTTATGGGGCTGCCATGTGCGCACATGGATTATGGGTTGGTTAGCGTCGTTTAGGTCAACCATCAGGAATAGGTAGCCTGTATCGCCATAGTTGGACGAGAAATAATCCTGTTTTATCTGAATACCATACACATCGCCCCCACTACCCGAACGTCGGATAATATTATCCTCAAAGCGGATATTGATAAACTCGTTGCTGGCAAAGGAATGTCGCAGGTTGCGGATATACTGCTCCTTGCTATATCGGTTGTAGTGCACAATTTGATTACCAGCAAAGGGATTGTCGCCACCGGGCTTTACCTTAAGCACAGAGCCAACAATGATAAGCGCATCATCGGCAAAAATGCTTTCGATATAATCGAGGCGCTTAAGCGCATAGGCCGTTTTATAGTTCTCTAAGAAGTTAATTATCATCAATCGTACCCGTTCGCTCCACATATCCTTGCCAACCACGTCATCAATAGCCTCTTGCGCTAATCCGAAAGTAAGATTATCAATTTTCTTGTTCGCATCAAAAAAGAATACTACATCCTCTACAAAAGTTTTATTGTTGTTTGCAAAGTGGAAACTCATGGGTAACGACCTACAAATTACACCACCTTCAAAGTGGGTATATTTTAACTCGGGCTCGCGTATAATGCGTCCCTTGCCATACTGCAAAATCTTCTGGTATATTTCAAACCCTTGGGGGGTGAATAACGACCGAGCTGACTGGTAATTACCCGATCTGATGTGGCCTATCAGGCTGCGCATGGCTGCATTGTATGGTTCGGGATTGGCAACAGGGGTAAGGTTTCCTGACACCTCTCCGGCAGAGGACAATGCCTTGGCAGCAGCCACAGCCTGTTTTGCTCCCACAGGAACAGAGAAGTAACTATTTCGGAAGGGTACCACCTCCAGCTTGCCCATCACATCGCGCAGCTCGTGGTCAATGGCGGTTTCGCCCTCGAAAACATACTCGGCTTTAAAGCGTATCTCTGTTTGGGGCGATTCGCCCAAAAACTCTGCAACCCCCAATCCGTCTTTCACGCTATACACGTTGGTCCAGTCGCGTCCTGTCCAGTAGCAGTAATCGAAATTCTTGGCGGGCTTCCCTTTGTATGTTGTGTAAAGTGTGTGTACTGTCAGGTCGGCATCCTTTTTAGTCTCGCTCACCGACACAGACACTTCGCTGAAAATACTGTTAATCTGCATGGGGAGCCATGTGCTCATAAGGCGGCTCTGCCCCTGCTTATCGTTGCAAGTGATATCGGAGGCGTTGGGGTGGCTGCGCAGCAGGGTGAGCGACCAGTAGAAATACCGCAGGGCATCGGCAACCCTACCCGCTTCTTCCGCCTCAAGCGCATTGAGCGCAAATTCCTTAATCTTCTGCTCCCTATCGGAAAAAATCTTGTCCAAATCGTCGCGTTTAATGTAACGGAACACCTTGGCATCGGGCTCGTTGCTTAGCACTATGCGCTCTGTATTACGCAGCGTAGCCTGCGAGTAGGTGTTTATCACCTCATGGAAGGTCTCCTGATAAGAATCGCCACCTTCGGCCATAATCTCCTCCCGTAGAAGCGTAAATTGGCTTTCTACATGGGTGGAAATCTGATTAATCAGCATCCCTAGTGCCACTTGGTCGGCACGGTTGAGGGTAACTCCGGTGCCCTCGCCCCAGATATAGGTTTGCCTGTCGGCCTTAATCTGCTCAATGGTTTGGGCATAGGAAAAATGGGAAAAGGATAGCAATAGTAAGGGGAGTACAAATTTCCGCATAGTTTTTATATATAAATTTAAAAGTAACAAATATGGCATTTTTTCAATTATTTAAATGCCTTTGTTTAGGGTTTTATTGACAGAATATAGTTTTTAAGAGGTGAATGGCATTTTGGGCGTGACTTTTCTTGTTTATCCTTATTCAGTGGGGGCAACAATTGATAGATTAAATGAGTCTAACGCCTCTGATGTACTTTAATATCGCGGATTTGCATCCCGACTTGTCGGGATCGCGGATTCGCGAATTTACGTCCCGATAAGATTATCGGGATAAAGAATACTACAAGTTTCCAAGTCCTATCGGACCATGGAAAGTGCCTTCTCCTTTCAACTTTTACCTTTCTCCTAATTTGCTAATTATCAAATCATCAAATTGTCACATCAAAAAAAGATTGCTTCGCAAAGGGTGCTCCCAGGATGGCAAGAAACGCCAAACTGCTCCCAAACTTAACGATGAAAAAAGAATTAAGATTCAGCTAATATATAAAAAAACACTAACTTTGTTACCGCAGTAACTGTTACCGCTGTAACTAAATTTTGTTATGAAGTTTTATAATCGAACCAATGAAATTGATGAACTGAGGAGGATTCAAAATCTTTCTTTCACAGATTATTCTAGGCTTACAGTTGTTACCGGAAGGAGGCGTATAGGCAAAACTAGTCTTATTGTACGAGCCGTTGAGGGTACCAAAACCATCTATCTGTTTGTGGGACGAAAAAATGAGGCAACGCTATGCGCTGAGTTCATTCCTGCCATATCGCAGGAACTGGGTGTATTTGTACCTCCCGAGATTCGCACCTTTCATTCACTTTTTCACTTCCTGATGGAGCTGGCGACAAGCACACCATTCAACCTTATAATAGATGAGTTTCAGGAGTTCTATAATATTAACCCGTCCATATATAGCGATATGCAGAATATTTGGGACCAGTACCGCCAGCGCACACGGATGAATCTGGTGGTTTCGGGTTCCATTACCTCACTCATGCTTAGGATATTTCAGCACGCCAAGGAGCCACTATTTGGAAGGGCTGACAATATAATTAAACTCTCGGCACTGGATATTACCACGCTAAAAGAAATTTTGCACGACCATAATCCCCATTTTCACAACGACGATCTACTGGCTCTGTATGCTATTACAGGCGGAGTGCCCAAGTATTTAGAACTGCTTTGCGACAGTGGGAAGGTTACTGTTGATAAGATGATTGATTTTGTGGCACATGATAACTCGCCCTTTATCGATGAGGGTAGAAATCTGCTAATCGAAGAGTTTGGCAGAAATTATTCAACCTACTTTTCCATTCTTAGCGCCATATCCGGGGGTATCAACACCCAGCCCCGTATCGAGGCTGCGCTGGGCGATAAGAGTGTTGGGGGGCAACTAAAACGGCTTATTGAAGATTACGACATCATTGCACGTGTGCGTCCCATATTGGCCAAGGAGGGAACACAAACGGTGCGTTACGAAATTAAGGACCATTTTACTCGTTTCTGGTTCAACTATTTCGATCGCCATAGGATGTTGATTGAGATAAAAAATTTTAAGGCATTGCAAGCCATTATACGGAATGATTACCCAACCTACTCAGGAAAGATTTTGGAACTATATTTTAAACAGATGTTTGCTGAAAGTATGGAGTATCGTGATATTGGTTCGTGGTGGCAACCAAAGGGTGAGGGCAATGAGATAGATATTGTGGGTTTGAAACTTAACCCAAATCATGCTGTTGCTGTGGAAGTTAAGCGGCAAAAAAAGAATTTCAAACCCGCACTGCTTGCCAAAAAAGTGGAGCACCTAAAAAGCAAGCTACTTCCAAAATATAATATTGACATGCTTTGTTTGTCGCTGGATGATATGTGATAATAAGTCACGCACATTTCCATGTCCTACCGGACAACGGAAAGTGCTTTCCGCTTTTGCCTTTAACCTTGCTCGGACGATGGAAAACTCCGGAGTTTAATATCTATTCTTTAAACAGTAATAGAATTATCAGTGAATTTAGACAGCCTCTTTTGAATGGCTTAGCTGATTATCGTAACTAAAATACAGACCCGGCAATAGTGGCGATATTGTCGGGTTTTCCCATGGTATAGAAGTGTATGGCGGGAACGTCGGCATTCTTAAGCTCCTTGGTCTGAGCAATGGCCCACTCTATGCCCAGCTCGTAAACCTGACGGTTATCGGCACATTTCTCCACTTCTACGGCCAAATCCTCGGGAATGTGCACTCCGAAAATTTTTGGCAACAGGCTGAGGTGCTCCCTAACCGATATGGGCTTAATACCGGGTACTATGGGTACTTCTATTCCCATGCTGCGGCAGCGTTCAACGAAGTTGAAAAATTTGGAATTGTCGAAAAACATTTGGGTTACGATGTATGTGGCTCCGGCCTCCACCTTTTCCTTCAGGTGCCTTAAATCTGATTCAAAATTTGGCGATTCAGGATGTTTCTCGGGATAACCCGCCACCCCAATGCAAAAATTGGTGCTTTTGGGCTTATCCATAAACTTTTCCAGGTACTCCCCCCTGTTCATGGCATCGATTTGCCTTACCAAATCCACTGCGTACCTATGCCCACCGATTTTAGGTTCAAACTTACCCACAACCTTATCGGCATCGCCACGCAGGGCTAAAATATTATGAATACCCAAAAAGTCAAGGTCGATAAGGGCATCCTCGGTTTCGTGCATGTCGAAACCACCGCAGATCAAATGGGGCACCACATCGATGTTGTATCGCTGCTGAATGGCCGCCGCCAGCCCAACAGTACCGGGCCTGCGCCGTACTTTCACAGGTTCAGTACCACCGCGTGAGTCGGGGCGATAAACCACCTCCTCCCTGTGGTATGTGATATTGATGTAAGCAGGGTTATACGCCACCAGCCTGTCGATGGTGTTGAATACGGTCTGTATGGTATGCCCCTTCAATGGCGGCAGCAATTCAAACGAGAAAAGGGTTGATTTCAATTGCGTCAACCTGTCAATTACTTTCATCAGCTTTAGGTTTTACTTTTCAGCCACAGCCACATTTCAGGGCTCGTGGTGCGAATCTGACGGGGCAAATATACCCAAATTATCAATCATTGTAGGCCAAATGGGTGGGGATAAATCGCTCCACCTCTTTGATTGGCAACCCCTGCCTTTGGGCGTAATCTTCCACCTGCCGGCGGGATAATTTACCAACGGTAAAATACTTGGACTGTGGATGAGAGAAGTAGTAGCCTGCCACCGAGGCCCCGGGAACCATGGACAGATTCTCCGTTAACGACATGCCGGTATTTTCAGGTACGTTCAGCAAGTCAAAAATATGCTGTTTCCCAAGATGGTCGGGGCAGGCAGGGTATCCCGGAGCAGGTCTGATGCCCCGGTATCGTTCGTGCAACAACTCCTGTATGGGGATATCCTCGTTGGGGCTGTAGCCCCAAATCTCCATGCGCACTTTGCGATGCAAAAGCTCGGCAAATGCTTCGGCCAGCCTGTCGGCCAGTGTTTTAACCGCAATGGCTCTGTAGTCGTCACCTTCCAAGCGATACTTTTCTGACAACTCGTCCGCGCCATGCCCCACAGTGACGGCAAAGCACCCTATCCAATCGTTTTGTCCGCCCTCAGGTGCAATGAAATCGGAAAGACAGAGATTGGGCACGCCCTCCTCCTTCTCCTCCTGATTTCTGAGTTGACAAAGCGTAGTAAGCATTTCAGTTCTTGCCTCATCAGCGTACACCACGATATCATCGCCATGTGACGAGGCGGGGAACAAGCCCACCACACCCGAAGCGCGAAGCAGGTTGTTTCCCACTATCTCGTCCAGCAAGAGGTTGGACTCGCGGTAAAGCCTTGTGGCCTCGGGCCCCTTAACGGGGTCGTTGAGTATGGCCGGATACCTTCCGTTGATATCCCATGAAAAGAAATAAAAAGTCCAATCGATATAATTTCTTATTTCGGCAAGTGAATAGTTGTGGAACCTGATAATGCCCGTTTGCCTTGGGCGCGGCGGGGTATAGCTCTCCCACGGGAAGTTAAGTGCGTTGGCACGAGCCTGACCAAGGCTGATGAGGTTGATTTTTTTCGATGTGTAGCCCTCGCGAAGCTTGGCATATTTATGGGCGGTTTGCTCAGCAAATTCCATACTCCTTTCAGGGCTCAGCAGATTTGCCACCACCCCTCCTGCCTGTGAGGCATCCTTAACGTGTACCAACGTTCCCTGATAAACGGTATCCAACTTGAGCGCTGTGTGCAATTCGGAAGTTGTGGCTCCGCCAATGAGCACGGGTATGCCAATTCCGTGATTATCAAACTCCTTAACCACGTGTACCATCTCGTCCAGCGATGGGGTGATGAGGCCGCTCAGGCCCACAATATCGGCCTTGCTCCTCTTAACCTCCTCCACAATCCTCTCCACGGGTACCATCACTCCCAAATCGATAATCCGATACCCGTTGCATGCCAGCACCACGCCAACAATATTCTTCCCTATGTCGTGCACATCGCCCTTAACGGTGGCCAGCACTATGGTTCCCTTCTGCGCCTGATTGCTTTCCAGGCCATCCGTGGTGCTCATGTAAGGCTCCAGCACGCTCACCGCCGATTTCATCACCCTTGCGCTCTTAACCACCTGTGGTAAAAACATTTTTCCCGAGCCAAACAGCTCTCCCACTTCGGCCATGCCTTCCATTAGGGGGCCTTCTATCACCCCAATGGCCGACCCCAACTCATTGTATGCCTCGAGAGTATCATCCTCTATATAATCGGTAATTCCCTTAACCAATGAGTGTTGCAGTCGCTGAACCACCGAGCCGTTGCGCCATTCAGCCACTCTGGTCTCCTCCACTATTTCCTGCTGCATATTCCTTGCATAGGCAAGAAGACGGTCGGTGGCATCGCGTCTCCTGTTGAGTACCAGGTCCTCCGTCAACTTCAGTAAATTGGGCTCTATCTGCGAATAAACCTGCAACATGGCAGGGTTCACAATGGCCATGTCCAGACCCGATTTAATGGCATGGAAAAGAAAAACGGAGTGTATGGCCTCGCGAATGGCGTTGTTTCCTCTGAATGAGAAAGACAGGTTGCTGATTCCTCCGCTAACCTTTGTTCCGGGCAGATTCTCCTTTATCCAACGGCAAGTTTCTATAAAACTCACGGCCTGCGAGGCGTGTTCGGCCATTCCGGTTCCGATGGCCAGCACGTTGGGGTCAAATATGATATCCTCAGGGGGGTATCCCACGGTTTGCGTGAGAATTCGGTATGAACGCCCTGCCACCTCCACACGACGGGGGGTGGTATCGGCCTGTCCCTGTTCGTCGAACAGCATTACCACCACGGCTGCGCCATACCTCCTGATAAGCCTTGCCCTGCGAATAAATTCCTCCTCTCCCTCCTTAAGGCTGATGGAATTCACCATGCTTTTTCCCTGCGTGCAGCGCAGCCCTGCCTCGATGGCCTCAAATCGCGACGAGTCAATCATCACGGGGACTTTGGCAATGTCGGGCTCAGCAGCAATCATATTTAAAAACTCGGTCATGGCCACGGGGGCATCAATAAGGGCATCGTCCATGCACACATCAATGGCCTGTGCTCCCCCCTCCACCTGCTGACGAGCCACTGTAACGGCCTCGGCATAGTTGCCCTCGGCAATGAGCTTTGCGAATTTCTTTGAGCCCGCCACGTTGGTACGCTCGCCAATGTTCACAAAGTTTACGTTGGGCCTCAGCTCAAGCAACTCCAGCCCCGAGTAGCGCGAATAATTGGGGATTGTTGGAATTTTCCGGGGAGAATGGCCTTCCACCAGCTTGGCAATGCTTTCAATGTGTGCCGGGGTTGTACCACAGCATCCGCCAACAATATTGAGAAGATTCAACTCCAAAAAACGTTTGAGAATACCCGCCATTTGACCGGCACTCTGATCGTACTCGCCCAGCTGATTGGGCAATCCGGCATTGGGATGAACGCTGACCAAAAAGGGCGATTTGGCTGCCAACTCCTCAACATAAGGGAGCAGTTGCTCAGCGCCAAAGGCGCAGTTTAGGCCAACGCTTAGCAGGGGATAATGCGATACCGATGCCAAAAAGGCCTCCAATGTTTGTCCGGTAAGCAATCGTCCACCGACATCGGCAATGGTTGCCGATACCATCACCGGGATATCCTTTCGCATCTCTTCCAGCACTTCCGCAATGGCAAACAGCGCAGCCTTGGCATTGAGCGTATCGAAAATGGTCTCCACCAGCAGAATGTCCACACCGCCGGCTATCAACGCCCGCGCCTGTTGGCTGTAAGCCTCAACCAGCTGAGCAAAGGTAACGGCACGGTAAGCGGGTCGGTTCACATCGGGCGACATGGAGGCCGTGCGATTTGTAGGCCCCATAGACCCGGCAACAAACCGTGGTTTGGAGGGATTCAGCGCTGTGAACTCATCGGCAACCCTGCGTGCCAACCTTGCCCCCTCAAGGTTGATGGCTTCCACCCACGCTTCCGTTGCGTAGTCGGCCTGAGAGATAGTAGTGGCGTTAAAGGTGTTGGTTTCAATGATATCGGCACCCGCTTGCAGGTAATCGCGATGGATAGACTCAATTACATCCGGACGTGTGATAACCAGCAAATCGTTGTTGCCCTTGAGGGTTTTGGGGTGAGTGGCAAATTGAACTCCGCGAAAATCATCCTCGCCAAGGTTGAATCGCTGAATCATGGTGCCCATGGCCCCATCGAGCACGAGTATTCTGCTGTTTAGCTGTTCTTTAAGCAAATCCTTGCTCATTACCAATATCCTGCTGAAAAACTTCGCAAGTTAGCGAGCATTGGCTGTTCGTGCAAATAAACCGAAGGATATTTGAGAGTAGCACTTAACATTAATGGTAATATTTTTTCCACAGACCCCGACAACTAAAACGTCGGGAAGTAGAGGGATATAGAGAATTTTACCACTAATCCCGAATCATTAATTCACCCTCCGTGCATTAAACTCATAAAGCATCTCTTCACCTCACTTTAATCCATTACAATAAAAAAATCAAAAAAAAACTATCTCCCTGCAATTTAATTATAATTAAAGAGTTACCCGTTCGGCTGAGGTTCCAGCCTCAGTCGCAATTATTGTCCTTTGTTTCACCAAGAGGCACAGTCTGTTTATTATAGACCGACGGCAGTGCAACCGCTGTCGAACAGAGACTTGCTTCGCAACATATCAGACTTGGTTTATTGTACTAAATGAATTTAAAGGCAACTGTGTCAAACAAGTCGTTGGTGTAATAAAAAAGGAATTCCATCAAAATAAAAGTGCTATTGCACAGCAATTTAATTATCTTTAGTGAGTTATCATAATATATCCCCATTCATCATAAAAAACAAAATGCCATGAAAAAGAAACTTCTGTCAATATCCGTTGTAGCTGTTGCTTCCGTTTTCCTTTGGTCGTGCCAAAGAGAAGCTAAACTGTGGAAACCCACCCCGCCAATCCCCGGGTTGGAGATTGTGCCACAAGAGTATAGTATTAACCCCACTGCCGACACGTTGCTGGTAACACCCGGCGGAACCACGCTGTTCATCCCTGCCAACTGCTTTGTGAGGGTTGATGGCAAGGAGATGGAGGGCGAAATCACGGTTACCTACCGCGAGTTTCACGATGCCATAGATATTATGCTGGCGGGTATCCACATGGATTTCTACTCCATGGGTGAAAGGCGCATTTTCACCACGGCCGGTATGTTTGAAATTGATGCCCATAATGGTGACAATAAGGTAACCTTTGCCGAGGATAAAGAGATTGATATCCGTTTTGCTTCGCAATACCAAGGCGATGATTACAGCTTTTTCTACCTAAACCCCGAAACGGGTGCATGGGAATGGGTTGACCTACCCGAACCCGCCGAGGTGAATGTTGAAAAAGTGGAAGCACTAAAAGAGCTACAAAAGAAAATTCCAAAAAACTATTTGGGCCCCGACCATTTTGTGTTGGATTATATGAGTTTTTTAGATATCTATTTTAATAATAACTGGCGAGCCATAAACGATAATAAGGAAAGCAAAGCTATTAGACAAAAATTAGAAGCGTATAATGCAAGAATTTATAACATTAATTTATCAGGTGATATTAAGTTTCTTAATGGTTATTATAAACCTGCCGAACTCCTTTGGAAACATTTGGATAACAAGCCTTTCCCCAAGTGGGCAGAAAAAATTGTACCTAAATGGGAAAAAGTGAATGATAAGTGGGTTGATAAGAACTGCAAATTTAAGCCTTTGGGTTACAACCTGTATGAACTAACGTTAGAGCATGACGGCAAGGTGTTTACAAAACGAATGGAAGCTGTGTTGCCCTTAAAAAATCTGCTAAAATTAAAACCCGAACAATGGCAAGCGCAATACGATGAGGCTATTGAGTTGGTTTTGGAAGAACAAGCCCGTGTGGATGTTATGGCAGAAACCTTTAGAGTTTTCTCTATTAACCAACTTGGTATATTCAACTTTGATGGATTAATGAAAATGAAAGATTGGTTCAGAGTAGTACCTACATTCACGTTGGCTGAAGAGGAGTTCGTCCAGGGTGATGTGATGATTATATTTGGTGACAATAGCGGGTATGCTAAACTAGGGCAAAATGAATTAGAAAGTTGGTTTAGAATAAATCCTGAAACTAAACCTCGCATATTAATGGTAAATAGTTCAAGAGAACTTTTTTACTACCCTATTCAAAATTATAGTAATTGGGATACAAAAACCCTTAGAGCCACTCAACTACCAGAGGTAACTTTTGAAATGGAGCGTAAAATTGTTGAAAGTGTTGATGAACTTAGGACATATCTAGGTTTTAAGTAAACAAACATGTACCGCGTCCTTGCCGTACTCCTTTTCCCATTCTTATTGGCCTCTTGGGGCGATTATACCCTATCGCCCCAAGAGTACTTTGGCGAATCGTACCATGAGGCTGTCTCCTTCTTGCGCTCGCAAACCGACGATTTTAACAACCTGACCCAAAGGTATGATGTGGATAAGCGTATGGCAATGGCCATTATTTTCCCCGAATTGATAAGGTATAACCGTTTTAGAGATTTTGCCGAGACAACGGTACTGGAATTAACCTATGTGGATGACGGGCCGTTGGCCGCCGATTTCTCCATTGGGCGCTTTCAGATGAAACCCTCGTTTGTGGAACAGTTGGAAACGATAGTGATGGAAAATGAAGCACTGTCGAACTTCAGCCATATAGCACAGTACAGCACACCGGACAACGTAAAATCCGTGCGAACCGAACGGCTTAAACGGCTCAAGCAGCACCAATGGCAGATGGAGTATTTAGCGTGCTTTATGACCATCGGACAAAACAGGTTTAGCGCAATCATCGACAGCAATCCCCATGAAGAGTTGCTCATACTCTCGTCGCTTTACAATCTTAGCCTAAATGCCACATACCAACAGCTACAGCAAACGGCACAAAGCAAAACCTTTCCCTATGGGCGGCTGAGTATGGCCAACTTTTCATACTACGATGTGGCCAACTATTTCTACATACACCATGCAATAAGCCTGATGTAGTTTTGAAATTAGCGGGGATAAGCAAAACTAATCGAGGATAAAGTCGTGAATATATGTATTTTGCCATCATTATAAATATTTCAAACAGTTGATTACTGAAGATTTTTAATTTTTCTTCGCGATTTTATGCCAATAGAATGAAATTTTGCTTTTATTTGTATGGCTATAAAAATTAAAGTTCATGGTAATGTATAGCAATATAGCATGGTGGTGGCACGGGTTTGTCTCATTCCTGTGGCATAGGCCGTAGTTGCTATGCATGTTATTGATAGTTTGCCGCAGGAGTTACCCTGCGGTTTTTTTTTAACACTAACCGACTTGAACAACATATCGCAATAAAAGATATGCCACCGATTTTCTTCCTCATACTGATTTGGGCATGGTGCTGGCGGGGCTTCCCGCCAAAATTCAGCTTGCGCCCTACGCGGGTGCATACCGTATCGCATTAAGCAATACGATATTAAAACCATAAACATTGTATCAATACCAAATCAGTAAAAACAAGAAGAAAATGAAAACAATCAATACCATTAATACCCAAGTGGAGGTTATGCCTCTCAACTCCATGTTAAACCACGACAATGGCATCTATGGCCGCTATGGCGGTGCATACGTACCTCCGGTTTTGGCAAAGCCGTTGGAAAGGCTGTCCGATTCGTTCGACAGCATAGTGAAAACCGACAAGTTTCAAAGGGAACTTATTCACTATCTAAAGACCTACGCCGGGCGACCCTCGCCGCTTTACTATGCCCGCAGGCTGAGCGACCATGTGGGCTCCATCATCTACCTGAAACGTGAGGATTTGAACCATACCGGAGCGCATAAAATTAACAATACCATAGGACAGATACTGGTAGCCAAGCACATGGGTGCCAGGGAGATAATTGCCGAAACGGGGGCCGGACAGCATGGCGTGGCCACAGCCACGGCTGCAGCCCTTATGGGTATTCCCTGCAAAGTGTTCATGGGAGCCATTGACGTTAAGCGACAGGAACTAAATGTGAAGAGGATGAAACTGCTGGGTGCCGAGGTGATACCCACCGAACAGGGTTCGAAAACCCTGAAGGATGCCGTTGATGCGGCGTTGGGTTACTACATCGAACATCCGAGCTCCTACTACCTGCTGGGTTCGCAGGTGGGTCCCCATCCCTACCCCCGCATGGTTGGCTACTTCCAGAGCGTGATTGGGCAAGAGGCACGGGCACAAATTCTGAACGCCGAGGGGCGATTGCCACAGTGCGCATTTGCATGTGTGGGGGGTGGTTCAAACGCCATTGGTCTTTTCTCAGGCTTTCTGGACGATGCGGAGGTGGCACTTTACGGTGCCGAAGGCGGTGGCAATGCAACGCCCGAAAATACCGCAGCCACGCTGTCCATGGGTAAACCTGCCGTATTTCAGGGAACCTACTCATACTGCCTTGTTGATGAGGAAGGTAATCCGGTTGAATCGCACTCCATTGCTGCCGGATTGGATTACCCCGGGATTAGCCCGCAACATGCCAACTTGAAGGATACGGGCAGGGCATCATACTACCCCGTAACCGATGCCGAGGCCATTGAAGGCTACAAATTGCTCTCGAGGCTTGAGGGCATTATTCCTGCCATTGAGTCGAGCCATGCGATTGCGCTTGCTTGCAGAATTTTGAAGGGCAAAGGCAGCCTGGCCATTATCAACCTTTCAGGCAGAGGCGATAAGGATGCAGAAAGGGACTTTGAGCAGTTTGGTATTTAATTTCAGTGTAAGGGGTGAAGTATGCGTTTGTGTTAATTATCAAATACTTCACCCCTTTTTTTTGACTTTCTCCAAAAAAGCCTGAAGCCACGAAATTGTTGAGGTTAAGAACAATCTATCCTCCAGCGAATGCCCTGAAAAATAAAAAACATTAAAATTATCCCTTACATTAATTACGGTAAAAAGGCTAAATTGCAAGTTGATTTCACTAAAACCATTCCGGCCATGAAGAAACGATACCAACTGCTAATCGCACTGATTTTCTTGCTGACAATCAGAGGATTGGGATAAGTACAGTACCAGCATACCCACTACGCTGCGGTGGATAGCAGCTACATTTACAGCAAAGTAAATGTGGTTGATTTGGTGGGTTTAGCCTTTGACTATACCGGGGAGAATATGGTATGGGACTATTCCGAAATGGAGATTGCCGAACAAAACGAGGAGTGGTTTGTGGGACCCAACCAGTCGGGATACTTCGAAAGTTTCATGTTTACCTGTGTGGCCTCGGGTGGTAATTACATTGGCTGCCTGGCCCAATGGGTTGCACTGAGCAATATGGCGCTGAAAAGCGAGCAGGACTTCAGCCTGGCCGAGGCTGAAATTTCCGACTACACTGAGTTCCAAAAGAAAAGCAACAACAAGGTGGAAACAACCATGATTGGCATAACAGCACAGGTGGGGGGCAATTCGGCGCCCTTAACCATTCCCTTCAGCCAACCCGACGTGAATTACGTATTTCCCATAGCATACCAAAACGCCGATTCCAGCAACTCGGGTTTCTATATCAACCTTGAGCCCTTTGGCTACGATTTATCCGCAAGGCGGATTCAAAAGAGGGTTAACACGGTTGACGGCTGGGGTTCACTGGTTACGCCATACACGTCGTTCCCGCAAACCCTGCGCATGTTCACCACCATCGAAGTAACCGATTCGCTAATCTACCAAGGCGATACATTGGCATTGCCCCGAACCGAATTGCTAATCCAGTGGTTTTCACCCCTTTTCGGACAGCCGGTGCTTAAGGCACACGGATTGCGCACCGAGGCCGGCGATGTTATCCATACCGTTGATTTCATCGACTCGCTACGCTGTCTGCCCCCCAGGGCAGGATTTTTTTACTATCCTCTTGCTCCCGTTCTCCACCCCTCCGACAGGTTTGTTGATGTGCAGTTCTTCAATACAAGCACAAATGCCACTCACTACGCATGGAATTTTGGCGATACCGATAGCGGGAGCAGCAACACTTCAAGCCTAAAAAACCCTATGCACACCTACACCAAAGGTGGTGAATATTCGGTGACCCTGGCCGTGAGGAACGAGCAATGCACACCCGTTACGTACGATACCCTTTCACTGCTGCTGTTTGTTACCGACACGGCCGATGTAACGGCGGCATTTACCCATACTCCCGATATTGGGTGCCATGGCGACAACATTTATTTCACATCGCAATCGCAGAATGCCTACAACTTCCACTGGGATTTTGGCGATGGGAACACGTCTTCGTTGCAAAACCCGAGTCACAAGTACAACGAGTCCGGTACCTACACGGTTAGCCTCACGGCTTCCAACACAACGAAATCGGACGAGATTACACACGATGTAATCGTTTACCCCATAACCCAAGCCGATGCGGGGAATGACACAACCATTGTCAGGGGAGAGTCAGTTACCCTGCACGGTAGCGGTGGCGATTTCCTGTCGCAGTACGTGTGGGACGACTCGGAGTATCTTAGCTGCACAGATTGCCGAAATCCTGTGGCCACGCCACAGGAGACCACCACCTTCTTCCTCACCGTTTCCGACCCATGCAACGAAAGCCGCGACAGTGTAGTGATTTATGTTACACCACCCGTCTCGTCGCCAGCCATCACGGAAGGTTCTTCCCTTTCCATTTTCCCCAATCCCAATGGCGGCCAATTCAGAATATCGCTCCCCCACAGCATTTCCGAACGAGCAGTAATTACCATAAGCAATACCATTGGTCAAGAGATATTTAGAAGTGAATATGCGATGAGCGGGGAACAGGAAATTGCGGTATGGGCACACCATCTCCCACGGGGATTCTACATAGTAACCCTCAACAGCGGGGATAGGTATTGGAATGCCAAACTGAGGGTTGAGCGGTAAGGCACTCAACCCGTATATCGTCACACTACTTGTAGGAGAACGTACTTCCTCCCAAAAACTCCCTGAGGATTGATGTGGGAGGAATCTCATCGTAGGGGATGCCCACAAAGTAGCTGAGGAACTTCAGCAAGCGCCTTGCTTCGGCATACTCGGGCACGTTCATGGGTACCTGTGCCAGAATGGGTTCGGCAAAGGGCTTAAGGATACCAAACTCGTAGAGCAGCGAAGTATTGAACATCACATCGGCTTCCTCTTGATAGGGGAAAATATACCTGTCCTCGCCCCTGCGGACGCTTTCCCACCGCGATATGGTGTCGAGTGCGCTGTAAGAGCGATAGCGATAATCGCGGATTATCCTGCGAATCAATCGGTTGTCTGTGGTGGGAATGCGGTTGGTGCCATCGATGGAGAGCGATGTGAGCGCCGAGATGTAGATTCTGAACTTCCTCTCGCTTTCAATCAGGTGGGTCAGTTCCGGGTTCAGGGCATGAATACCCTCAATGATGATTATACCGTTGCTCTCGATGGCCAGCTTGGTGCCATCGAAAAAGCGCTTACCCGTTTCGAATGAGAACTTGGGTAACTCCACCTCCTCGCCTCTGAGCAAGCGGATAAGGTCTTGGTTGAAATACTCAATATCCAGGGCATGGATGGTTTCGAAATCGTACTCGCCATGTTCGTCGCGGGGAGTTTTCTCCCTGTCCACAAAGTAGTTGTCAAGCGAAATGGTGTAGGGCTTCAGCCCCGAAACCTTAAGCTGCACGGCTATTCGCTTGGCAAAAGTTGTTTTGCCCGATGACGAAGGCCCCGATATCAGCACGATGCGTACTTTGTCCCTGCGGGAGTATATCTGGTCGGCTATCTGAATCACCTTGCGCTCGTGAAGGGCTTCCGAAATCTTTATCAGCTCGCCTGCCCCGCCCTGCTGCACCTGCTTATTGATGGTGGCCACACTGCTCACGCCGATAATATCAACCCACTCGCGATACTCGCGAAAGATGTCGAACATCTTATTCTGCAGCACAATATCCTCCATCTCGTTTGGGTTGCTGCGTTTTGGCACCATCAGGAGCATTCCCTGATAGTACTTCACCAAATCGAACACCTTGAGGTAACCCGTTGACGGCACCAGACTACCAAAGAAATAATCCACAGAATCGTTGAGGTAATACACCGAAGTGTAGAGGGTGGAACGAGTTTCGAACAGGTTGGCCTTTTCATCGTCGCCTAAATCTCTGAATAGCTTCACCACATCGGTGGTGAGCACCTTATCCCTGCTAAAGGGTAGGTTTTGGTCAACAATCTCGTGCATTCTGTCGCTAATGGAAAAAATGAGGGGATACTCCAACGACTCATTAAGACCCTCAATTTCGCAGTAAAAACCCTTGGACACCGAGTGTTCTATCCTTAGTTTTCCCCCCGGAACAACATCCCTGACGGCCTTACTCAGCAGGAAGAAAAGGCTGCGCTGGTACATCCTCATCCCTGCAGGATGGGTAATATCGATGAAGCGGATGGTCTTGGGGCTGTAAATACAGTAATCCAACTCCCTAAGCTCGTTGTTGACCATTGCTCCCAGTATGGGATGAGCAAGTTTTACGCCTATGGCCTGTGATACTTCCAGTAGGCTTAGTCCCGGTTTGATTAATTCTCTCTTACCGGTATTTTCGCAGATTATCTGAACGTCGCGTTTCATGGCTAAATCTATTCGTTGTGGAATCAAAGGTAGTAATAGGAAAAGATAAAAGCAACATAGGCATACCCGACACACATTTTTTCAGCAAGATTAATATTTTACTTAACTGTGGCTATATCATTATGCAATATCAGGAACACACAAAAATCTATAAAAGATTAAAAAACAGGCACTAACTCTTATTTTTAACTATCGTTCAGGGTGGCGTCAGCCATTTCGGGTTTATAGCGACTAAAACCCAATGCACAGTCATTGGCCAAAAAAAGACATTTTAAACTCTTTAAAAAGCTAATTTCAAATGGATGGGCTACTTGCCAATTAAGGTTAAAATCGCCTCTATTTTTTGCTCCAGAGGGATATTCCCGTCAATCCAGTGAATGGGTATTCCGCTTCTCTCCATTTTTCTGAACCAGGTCATCTGTCGCTTGCCAAACTGGTGAATGGCGGTATTCAGCCCGGCAAACATCTCGTGGTAGCCAATTTCTCCCATGAGAAACCTTGTTATCCACTTGTACTCCAGCCCGTAGTAAATCAACTCCGGAGGCTTTATGCCTTTATCCAACAGGCTTTTCACCTCATCAACCATACCCTCGTCCAGCCTTTGCTTCAGCCTTTGGGTAATCCGTTCGCGCTGCTGATGCCGTGGAAATGCGATACCAAAGATGATGTTTTGCAGCCGGGGGTAGCTATGCTCTCCCTCCCCCACTCTGGCATAGTACTCCTCAATCTCAATGGCACGTACCAACCTTTTACGATTCACCGTATCGGTTTGGTTGTGCAGCTGCTTATACGATTTCAGCATCTCCTCCAGCTCATGCATCTCCAGGGAGGCAAGTTTGCCCCTGAGTTCGGGGTTTTCGGGAACGGCAATCAGCTTGTAACCCTTAATTGCCGCTTCGATATACATCCCCGACCCACCGCAGAGAATGGGAAACGCCCCACGCCCGGATATGTCGTTAAATGCTTCCACGAAGTGCTGCTGATACTCATAAACATTCAGCTGATACCCCGCATCCACAATGTCAATGAGGTGGTAGGGAACCTGCTTGCCATTTACCGTGTAATCGTGCAGATCCTTACCGGTTCCCAAGTCCATGCCCCTGTAAACCTGCCGCGAATCGCCGCTAATCACCTCGCCCCCAATGGCAAATGCCAGATTTGCAGCCACAGCGGTTTTTCCCCCTGCGGTGGGGCCAAGAATGGTAATCAGGTTATACCCTTTGGGGTTGGGAATTTCCATGGCTATAATACATTTTTCTGCACAAAGGTATCAGGAAAAAGAGAATGGCAACGGATGCCATAAATTTAGCTATTTTTGAAGTTGCTTTTTAAAAAACTGCTATCCCGGCAGTATCAGCGTTTTTTTCAGTACTTTTGGGGTCGTTTTTTACACACCATTTCAACTGTATGCATGGGTTATGAGTTCTGAAAACAGGGTTGTTATCAAAAATAAAAGGGCTTCCTTCCTCTTCGAGATACTGGAAACATTCACCGCAGGCATTGTGCTCACCGGTACCGAGATAAAATCCATCCGCATGGGAAAGGCAAGCCTTGTGGATGCCTACTGCAAATTCATAGGCAACGAGCTGTGGCTTACGGGGATGCACGTGGCCGAATACTCGTATGGCACCTACAACAACCACGAACCCAAACGGGAAAGGAAACTCCTGCTGAACCGAACCGAACTGCGAAAGCTCTCGCGCAGCACCAAAGAGAAGGGATTGACCATAGTGGCCCTCAAGCTATTTATCGACGAGAAAGGTCTGGCCAAGGTGGATATCGGGTTGGCGCGTGGTAAAAAGGTACATGACAAGCGCGAAGACCAGAAGAAGAAGGAGTCGAAACGCGAAATGGACCGATTACAGAAATACTAAGGCATGGGCATAGCCGAATTCATTCAGGACCCGGCAAACCTCTACACGTGGCAGGTAATATCCATTCTCATCCTGGCCGGATTTTTGGTTGGCTTTATCAATACCCTTGCGGGTAGCGGCACGGTGATTACCTATTCCCTTTTCATGTTCATGGGCATGCCGGCCAATATTGCCAACGGCACCATCAGGCTTGGCGTAATTCTGCAAACCCTCACCTCCACCCTGTCGTTCAAAAAACAGGGAGTGCTCAGCTGGAGGAAAGGGCTGATAATATCCATTCCCGTGGCCATCGGCTCCATTTTGGGAGCGCAAATAGCAGCCATACTCAATGTCAAAATTTTCGAAAAAGCCTTGGCGCTTATCATGTTAGGCATGATTTTCTTCCTTTTCCAAAGCCCCGAAAAATGGGCAGAGGGTCAGTTGGAAAAGGCTAACAAAAGGATAACCCTTCCACAGCTGTTACTCTTCTTTGGCATCGGGCTGTACGGTGGGTTTACGCACATTGGGGTAGGCATTTTCCTTGTTGCAGCCCTTGTGCTAAGGTTGGGATTCGATTTGGTTAAAGCCAACGCCATCAAGGTACTTTCGGTGTTTATCTACAGCCCGTTTGCCCTGCTGGTATTCGTCCTGCACCATCAGGTTGACTACAGAATCGGCCTTATATCATCCATTGGCAATATCATTGGGGGCTACCTGGCATCGCGGCTGGCGGTGAATTGGGGTGCAGGGTTTATCCGTTGGTTTCTGGTGGTCATCATCCTGCTTTTCAACGCGTGGGTTTTTGGTGTGGTTTGACAACATTAAAAAAATGCCTTAAGGCTATCTCATAACTAGAGGGCAGTTTTTTTGTGCTGCCATTGAATAATGTTTCGCTGTGCTGGTTGAAAGACCTGTTAGAAGGAGCATCACCATTAATGAGGCTAAAGCCTGTGAATTGTTTGCCTTCTATTGCCCGTTGCCTTAAGGCAACGGCTATAGAACGAACTATAGAGTGTTAAATAACGATGGCGTTTTACTTTCCGGGCTAAAGCCCGGAACAGAGACAACTCATAAAAATGCTTATTCAGGTGCTTCAGCCCCTGAACTTTTCACATCATTGTATTAATTTCTGCTATACATTAAATTGCCGTTTGCTTTAGCAAACGGTCAACAGAAATAGCAAAATAAAGGGCTTCAGCCCCATTAAAAAACCAAAAATTTACCATCGTGGCATAGCCACATGATGTGAAAGAAATCCCGAAGGGATGAAATTGTTATAGATAAGAAAGACAATACGATTCAATAAAACCCTGAAAGGGTGACATGTAGTTGTACTTACGGGGTTGGGGGGTCTAAACAACCCCGCACGTTTCCATGTCCTGCGGACGATGGAAAGTGCCACCCGCCTCTAGAAACCTTCCATCGTGGCGGAGGCACATGGAAGCGTTTAGATAAATAAATGATTTCTGGGCTAACGCCCCTTGTTGGCCTATTCCTTTTAATATTCTACAACGATTTTAGGGCTACGCCCCTGATGTACTATCAAATTGCGTCCCGATAGGATTATCGGGATTGTGAATTTGCAGTGGTTTTGACCTCAACTATCCCCTTTAAGAAGAGGAAAGCCCAAGGCTGACTCTAAGTCAAATCTTGAGTATAAGTCACATCCCTGACAGGTTTCAAAACCTATCAGGTTTATGATAAAACTCCATTATCGAAAGCCAGAACAATACGATTGCCAACAAATTTACAGGATTGAAAGGTTGGTAAAATTAATGGAAAAGCAATAGCCGGAAATCTATTCCCATTGGCCAACTGTTTAATTTAGCCTTTCCATTGAGTCATAAACCCCACCACACTTAAGTATGCGCAATGCTCTCACAACGTATCTATATGATAATCACCAATTGTTATAATATAAATCACCAAAAATATAACAGTTAATAATTTGGTTTTTAAAAAAAATATTTTATATTTGTTTACAAATAATGTAATAGCTTAATATCAAAACAATCTTTAGCCATGAAAAAAATTGCAAGCATCCTTACTGGTGTAATCCTTTCTTTGGGTGTTTTTTCTCAGGCACCACAAGGATTCAACTACCAGGCCGTGGTACGCAACCCACAGGGTGAACCTCTGGCTGAACAGCAGGTTAGCATCCGCATAGTCCTTCAGGACGAGTCGGGTGTGGTAACCCACTACTCCGAGACCCACTCGGTAACCACTTCACCGCAGGGCGTGGTAAGCTTTGTGGTGGGCAACGGTAACGTGCAAAGCGGTGACTTTGCCAATATTCCATGGGCGGATGGTAACATCCATATGCAAATTGAGGTTGACCCCACAGGGGGCAGCAGTTACACAACCTTAGGGGTATCGCAACTGCAATCGGTACCCTATGCGCTCTACGCAGCAAGCGGTAATGTCGGGCCGCAGGGACCCGAGGGGCCCGAGGGTCCGGAAGGTCCTGTTGGTCCAAAGGGGGAGCAGGGAGAGGAAGGTCAGTCGGCTTACGAAATATGGCTCGGCCAGGGTAACTCCGGAACAGAGGAGGACTTTTTGGCATCGCTCACTGGCCCGGCAGGCCCACAGGGGGAGCAGGGAGAGGATGGTCAGTCGGCTTACGAAATATGGCTCGGCCAGGGTAACTCCGGAACAGAGGAGGACTTTTTAGCATCGCTCACGGGAGCGGCTGGACCACAGGGGGAACAGGGAGAGCCTGGCCCGCAGGGCGATCAAGGAGAACAAGGCCCGGCTGGTCCACAGGGAGAGCCCGGACCACAGGGAGAGCCCGGACCACAGGGACCCACTGGCCCACGGGGAGAGCAGGGTGAAATTGGGCCGCAAGGCCCGCAAGGGCCACAAGGCTTGCAGGGCGAAACTGGCCCGCAAGGGCCAACTGGTCCACAGGGACAGACCGGTCCAACTGGTCCACAAGGACCGGCTGGAGTTGGGTTAACGCTTCGGGGCAATTGGAGTCCCGACGCAACTTATGATGAGGGCGATTATGTTTTTGACGAATCATCCGGTACTGTAGGAGTGAACTCCATGTGGATTTGCCAGAACGCCGTCGGACCTTCGACTAATCAACCAAAGGATGATTCAGATAATTGGGTTGAGTTTCAAGCTCCCGAGGGGCCACAAGGCCCACAGGGGCTTCAAGGAGAGCAGGGACCAACTGGACCACAGGGTGCGCAGGGTCCGGCAGGCCCTCAGGGAGAGGTTGGACCACAGGGAACACAGGGTGAACGGGGAGAGCAGGGTCCGACAGGCCCTCAGGGAGAGGTTGGACCACAGGGGCCACAGGGTGATAAAGGCGATAAAGGCGATAAGGGTGATAAGGGTGATAAGGGTGATAAGGGTGATAAGGGTGATAAGGGTGATAAGGGTGATACCGGCGCACAGGGTCCGGAAGGCCCACTGGTAGCCGGAACTCAAGGGCAAACACTACGCCACAATGGTGAAACATGGGAATCAAGTAGCAATATATACAATAGTGCTAGTAATGTGGGCATTGGCACCACCAACCCCACGGAGAAGCTCCACGTGGAGGGCAATATCCGGGCGCACGGGCTGATGCTCAACAAGCAGGGTACGCCGGACGAAGAGCCACTGTTCGTAGTACGAAACAGCGAGGGCAATATAGTTTTTGCAGTGTACGAGCAGGGGGTGCGTATCTACGTGGATGGCGATCCGGCCGACGAGGAGAAGGGCAACCGTAGCGGTTTTGCCATTGGCGGTCTCACGGGGCTTAAGGACACGGGCGAGGAGTACTTCAGGGTATCGCGGGGATACACCCAGGTGATGTTTGATGATGAGGGTAAAGGCAACCGCAGTGGCTTTGCCATAGGCGGTCTCACGGGTTTGAAAGACGACGAGAAGGATTACCTCAGCGTATCGCGTGAGCGTACACAGGTGCTGTTCGACGACCAGGGCAAGGGCAACCGCAGTGGCTTCGCCATTGGCGGTCTAACGGGCTTAAAGGCCGATGACGATGACAAGGATTACTTCAGCGTATCGCGCGAGCTAACTCAAGTACTTTTCGACGATGATGCCAAGGGCAATAAGAGTGGCTTTGCCATAGGAGGCCTTACCGGCTTAAAGGCCGATGACGAAGACATGGATTACCTCAGCGTATCGCGAAAGCGTACCCAAGTGCTGTTTGATGATGAAACCAAGGGCAACAAGAGCGGCTTTGCCATTGGCGGGCTCACGGGCTTTAAAAGCAAGGAGGGCGAGGGAAACGATGGCTACATGAGCATTACCCCCAAGAACTACCTGATAGGGTTGGAAACCGGAAAAGCACTCACTGATGGACTATACAACTCTTTTATGGGATACCAAGCAGGGCAGGCTACTACTGTGGGTAGCGATAATATTTTTATCGGATTTCAATCAGGAAATAAAAATACTTCCGGCAATGGAAATATTTTTCTCGGGAATAAAGCCGGTTACTCCAACATTGGTGGTCAGAATAACGTGTTTCTTGGGCTTAAATCGGGGCAACAAAACACTTCGGGGAATAATAATGTATTTTTGGGAACCGAATCAGGAAATGCAAACAAAACAGGGCACTACAATACTTTCCTTGGATACATGGCAGGGGGCAGTACTATAACGGGCAGTGATAACACATTTATTGGCTACATGGCCGGTAATCAGCACAATATAAAAGGAGGAAATGTGTATATCGGTAGCAAGGCAGGTAAGGATGCGAAATTCGGTGAGCAAAACGTGTTTATAGGCGAGAGTGCGGGAAACAGTAATTACTATGGAAAGCACAATGTTATGATCGGACATCAATCCGGTTACAACATTTACGGGACCCTTCCCAATAACGACAATGGGTCATACAACGTTTACATGGGCTATCAGGCAGGCTACGGTTACGATAACGATCCAGGCCATCTGCTGAACAATATACGGAAAAACGTATTTATCGGATACCAGGCAGGGAAAAATTCTCAATCGGGTTCAATATGGTGGTATGGTAGTCTGAACGTATTCGTAGGAAACGAGGCAGGGTTAAAGAATACCACCGGGGGGCAAAATGTGGCTATTGGGGATGAGGCACTGAAAAGGAATACCACCGGACACTGGAATATTGCCATTGGTATGCAGGCATTGAGTGGAGAGACACAAACAGAAGATCATACGGGGGATTATAACATTGCCATGGGAAAACTTTCGTTGGAAAATAATACTTCCGGATATCTCAACATTGCTATTGGTACCAGTGCCCTTGCTCAAAACACCACAGGGTCGCAAAATATTTCAATCGGAGGTGGACTTGGTGGCAACACAACCGGAACAAGAAATATTGGTATTGGAAGCGCAGCCGGACGCTCAGTTAAAACAACTTCAGGAACTGTAGCCATAGGTCCAGGTGCCATTCTTAATGCCACAGGGACACGGAACACAGCTATTGGCGATTCATCACTCTATAATTTAAGAAACGGCAGTTATAACACGACTATTGGTTCGAATACCGAAGTAATAAATCCTGGGGCTACAATAAACAATTCAACAGCCATCGGTTATGGTACTATAATATCAGGATCCAATCAGATACGTGTGGGTAATGCTTCCGTTGCATCCATTGGCGGACAGGTAGGCTGGACTACCCTTTCCGACAAAAGGGTAAAGCGCGATATAAAGAGTGATGTTCCAGGACTGGCATTCATTAAACTTTTGGAACCTGTAACCTATCAATTCAATATCCAAGAGCAGAATCGTCTTCTGGGAGTGGAGTCCGATGACGGCGAGCACGATAATTCTGACATTCAAAAGATTAGATTCAGCGGATTTTTAGCACAGGATGTGGAGCAAGCTGCCAAATCCATTGGATATGAGTTCAGCGGAATCGATAAATCCGGAGTTGAAAATGGTGGATTGTATTCGCTGCGCTATGCCGAGTTTACCGTGCCGCTGGTAAAGGCAGTGCAGGAGCTTAACCACACCATTGAGCAGCAGCAGAAGGTTATCGATGAGCTTAAGGCTGAAATTGAGCAGATAAAGCAACTACTGGTTAAATAACCATTATTACTACTTATTCATCAAGGCTGCCTCCTCCAAGGGGCAGCCTTTTTTAGGTGCTGTTATCTACGTACCCATTTAAGCTGTGAAAAGGCTCCAAAATAATAATCCATAAAAAACAATCGCTCAGGTTTTACACAAATCATCATAAGGCTATCCTTGCCTGTGCATATAGGCAAAAAGAGAGAGGGTGCCCCTCATATCGAGACACCCTCTACCCTACTACCATTCAGATTAAGATACCCCTATTTCTTAATAAATCTTGATACAAAGGGTTCTTTTAGGCCATCCAAACTTATAACATATAAGCCTGCAGAGAGATCGGAAACATCAATTAGCGATTCGCTGTTATGTACCTCCACTCTTTTTACAAGAACGCCCAGTGTATTGAAAATACTGACTGTGCCATTTTCAATGTCAGCATTTAAGCTAATATTAAGGGTGTTGGAAACAGGGTTAGGATAAACCGAGAGGGAAATGGGCAAATCGTTGGCATCCTCAATGCCGTATTCCACATTCTCGGGGAATGTTGTATTTCTATTAACTACATTGATGGTGTAATCCTCAACCTCACCATAGCTGAAAGTTTCGCAAGCCGTGGGTGCAGCGTTATATTTCATGGTAACGCGCATCCTTGTTGTTCCCAGGGCAGCTGTTGTCGGCACGGTAAATGTTTTGCTCAATGTTGCCGCCGACTTGGATGAAGTTGCATTGATAAGTTCGTTGCTTTCGAATACTCCATTCTGGTTCCAGTCAATCCATATATACCAGTACTCTGTATAAGCCGTACTGCTGAAGCCGGCGCTAAAGTATATGGTTTGAGATGTTCCCCTACCAAGATTGGCAACCATATGGGTGAAATCGCCATAGCCTCCATTGGCAGCCGTAACGTTATTAATCTCTCCCAGTTTAACCAGATCAATCCACTCATAGGCTACATTATTGCCCTTCGAAGCGCAATAGGTTAGCGATGCGTTGAGCGTAGTTACGCTGATGGTATTGCTGGCTGACGAAACGTTGCCGGCGGCATCTTTTGCCTTAACGTAGAATGAGTAGGTAGTTCCGGCAGTTAACCCGGTAACATTGGCCGATGTTCCGGTAACCGTGCCCAACATCGTACCATTACAATACACGTCGTAACCGGTTACCCCAACATTATCGGTTGATGCATTCCAGGTTAACGTTACGGTGGTTTGGGTAATGTTAGAAGCCGTTAAACCGGTGGGTGCAGTGGGTGGTTGTGTATCGGCAGTGCCCTGGGTAATATTCACGGTATAATCCTCAACCTCGCCATAGCTGAAGGTCTCGCAGGCAGTTTGTGCCCCGTTGTACTTCATGCTCACGCGCATACGCGTGGAAATGGGAGCGGTTCCGGCAGGAATGGTCAGCGTTCCCGTTACGGTAGTCTTACTCATGGTACCGGCATCGAAAACCAGCTCGCCGGCATCGTCAAAATCGCCATCGCCGTTCAGGTCAACCCAAATCTTCCAGTACTCGTTGTATGCTGTGCCCGAGAATGTTGGGGTTAGACTTATGCTGTAGGCCTGGCCTGCCTGAAGGGTCACAGTCTTATTGGTAAAATCGGTATAACCGGCTGCCCCCGAAGTGTTGGTAAACGACCCGATGGTTACCTTTGATATCCACTCGTAGCTGTAGTTGTTGCCTTTGGAAGTACAGTATGTTACTGTTGCTGCCTGTGTGGTTACGTTTATGGTGTTGCTTGCCACCGAAACATTACCGGCTGCATCGTATGCCTTAACGTAGAACGAATAGGTAGTTGATGCCGTTAAACCGCTCACATTATACGAGGTTCCGGCAGTGGTTGCAAGTAGTGTACCACCACGATAAATCTGATATCCCGTTACACCCACATTGTCCGTCGAAGCATTCCAGGTCAATGTCAATGAGGTCTGTGTAACGTTTGAAGCGGCCAGATTGCTTGGTGCCGTTGGAGCCTGAGTATCGGGGGGAGCCAGTGTAGTAACGCTGATGGTATTGCTGGCTGCCGAAACATTGCCTGCAGCATCCTTGGCCTTAACGTAGAATTGATAGGTAGTACTGGCTGTCAAACCCGTAACATTGGCCGATGTTCCGGTAACAGTTCCCAGCAACGAACCATTGCTATAAATATCGTAACCGGTTACCCCAACATTATCGGTTGAAGCGTTCCAGGTTAACGTTAAGGTGGTTTGTGTAACATTGGAAGCCGTCAAACCGGTGGGCGCTGTAGGTGGCTGAGTATCGGCAGTGGATTGCGTAATATTAACCGTGTAGTCCTCAACCTCGCCGTAGCTGAAGGTCTCGCAGGCGGTTTGAGCAGCGTTGTACTTCATGCTCACGCGCATACGCGTGGAAATGGGTGCGGTTCCGGCAGGAATGGTCAGCGATCCCGTTACGGTTGTATTACTCATGGTACCGGCATCGAAAACCAGCTCGCCCGGATCGTCAAAATCACCATCGCCGTTCAGGTCAACCCAAATCTTCCAGTACTCGTTGTATGCTGTGCCCGAGAATGTTGGGGTTAGACTTATGCTGTAGGCCTGGCCTGCCTGCAGGGTCACAATCTTATTGGTAAAATCGGTATATCCGGCTGCCCCCGAGGTGTTGGTAAAAGACCCGATGGTTACACTTGATATCCACTCGTAGCTGTAGTTGTTGCCTTTGGAAGTACAATATACAACGGGAGCCGTTCCGGTTGTGGTAAAGGTTCGTTCAGCGCCATAGCTGGTACCTTTGGCATTGGTAGCAAAAGCACGCACATAGTAGGTTGTACCAGAGGTAAGCCCGGTCATGGTTAAACTGTACGAGCCCGACGTTACCACAGGCGATGTGGAAAGAACTGTGCCGGTAGCTATGGTTGGGGAGGCAGTTTTTGAGTAAACCAACCCGCTTGACGTAATAGCGGCACCGCCATTGGAAGTGATGTTGCCACCACAAACAGCCGAATTATCGCCAATGGAAGAAACGGTATTGGTGGTTACTGTAGGAGCCGATGTTCCATCATCTTCATATACGATGTAGCTAACGGCACAGGCAACACGAGCCGAAGTGGCCTTAATCCTCATGTATCCGCCCTCACCCCAGCCAGGTCCCCACGAGTTTCGGAGAATCCAATAATCGCCATAGGTGGCATCGTACCCCCACCCTACCAAAGCAATGGCGTGGTTTGTGGGGGTGTTATAGCACGGGCTGCTCGAACAGGTTGTGTAGCTATCGGTGAAAATACCTCCCGTATAGTTTGAGAAAGAATTGGTTACATACACTGCTGCATCAACAACGCCATAGGTCATAATGGCCGTTTTAATGGCTGTAATATCGTTGCAGGTAACCCTATACCAGTTCTTGAATTTGATTTTTGGGGCGTTGGTAGCAGCAGCAGGGCACGATTGATTGTCCGCATCGCTGTATGGGAAATAGGATTCGGCAATGGTGCCTATATCGCAAAGGGCTTGCAATTCATAGTATCCGTAATCGGCACCATTGCAACCGGAAAAATGGCTTTTGTACGCCGCCATTGAGCCAAGGCACCAGGCAATGTACGACTCGGAAAAATCGGCCACATTGCTGTCGTACTTTCCGGTGGCATAGTTATATGTTCCCTCAGCGGCTGCTGTTGCACCAAACGCATAGCACGATCCGCAGTTTCCCTGATCCCTCGGATCGCCTATGTATTTCCTGCCATTGTAATTTCTCCAGTCAAATGCAGTTGGCAAGGCTTTAAGGGGAACAAAATCCGGATCATAGTCGGCATCGGCATGAAAATCGGTAAGGCTTCTGTTCTCTTCCCCAATAATCGGATCGCCATTCATTTCCATGAATACTTCCAGGGGAAATCGCAACACCTCTCCTTTTTCATAAACAACACAAACTGGCTCCTCGGTGGTATAACCATCATTTTCTACCACCTGTGTTTCAATCTCATAGCCTCGAAGGGCCGGATAGGAGAATTCCTGGGCAACTTTACCCTTATAAAAATCCCATGCATTCACAATTCGACCATCCGGAAGATGAACCATCCCCTGATCGCCCAAATTCTTTGTATTCACTATCTCGTACCTATAGCCCAAGATTTCGCAGTATTTGGCTGCAGGATTAACCATTCCCTTTTGTCCAAATACAGAGAATGCCATGAACAACGATAGCATTGCGGTGAGAAAAGTAAGTTTTTTCATAGATCGATAGATTTAGTTGGGTTTAAAATTTTGCCAAAATTTAGTGCATATTCCCATCCATTGAATACGGTATCGACAGACAGCAAAAAACAACGGTCAAACAACCATTTCCTAAGAATTTTTAATAACAATATACCCCAAAGCTCGAAAATCATAGATAAAAATTATATCTTGCTTGGGCTTTAAAATTTTTCTGCCGGCTGCTAAACGTTTGAGTTTCCATGAATTTACGATGTGCCATAGTTGATGATGAGGTTCTCGCCATTGAAATTTTGGAGGGATTGCTGAAGAGGATTCCAAACATACAAGTGGTAGCAACCTTTAACGATGCAATTCAGCTGCTGGAGAAAATCTGCGAATTGGAAATCGACTTTCTGTTTTTAGACATTGAAATGCCCGGCCTGTCGGGAATCGATTTTTTAAAGAGCCTTCCCCGTCCTCCCCTAACCATCATTACCTCAGCTAATAAGAATTATGCCATTGAAGGGTTTGAACTCAACGTAATCGATTACCTCGTGAAACCCTTCACTTTCGAAAGGCTGCTGAAGGCAACCAACAGGGTGAGCGAAATAGTATCCGTTAAAACAGCTCATCCCATATTATCAAATTCGCACGATTATATCTATCTTAAAGAAAACAAAAGGGTTGTAAGGGTAAAAATTTCTGAAATTAAATACCTCGAAAGCATTAAGGACTACGTAAAAGTTGTTACTCAGAGCAAAACAGTAATAACAAAGCAGAATCTTAGCTTTTTCGAAAAATCGTTGGACCCGCAACACTTTATCCGTGTCCATCGGTCATTCATTGTTGGTGTTAAGCACATCGATGCCTACAGCTGTTCTTCGGTTGAAATAGGGTCGCAAGAAATCCCCATTGGCAGGCTTTACAAGGACGATACGCTGAAAAGATTTGGAGAAATAGTTGACATCGAGTAATTTATATCTATCATGATGCTTTGCCGTAGAATATACCGTATTGCATCCATTGCATTCACAATCCTCCTGCTCGCTTCGCAGGCATTCCCGCAGGAAAGGGGATTGATGATGTCGAGGTATTTTTCTCCCAAAGACTATGGCGCCAGCACACAGAATTGGGCCATAGCCCAGGACAAAAGGGGTGTTCTATACTTTGGCAACGCCAGCGGTATTCTGGAATTCGATGGCGAATCCTGGAGATTAATCCAGGTTCCCAACAAATCCACTGTGCGATGCCTTGCCTTCGACGGTAACGGAACGCTCTATGCGGGAGCATTCAACGAAATGGGCTACTTAAATCCCGATGGCACCGGTAATCTACGGTACACCAGCCTGCTGAATCTTATCGATTCAACCTACTCTGACTTTGGAGAAGTGTGGGATTTACACTGTTTTTCCGATACGGCATTTTTCCTTACCGACAAGTACATCTTCAGGTATCAGAATGGCAAATTCGATTACTGGAAAAGCGAAACCGACAGGTACTACTTAAGCCACAACATCAACCATACATACTACGTACAGGAGATGGGAAAAGGTTTGATGAAACTAAGCCACGACGAATTCCAGCTCATTGAGAATGGGGGTTTTTTCTCAAAAATTCGCATCCATAGCATCCTTCCCATGGGCAACAATCTTCTCATCGGTACACGTAACGATGGCCTGTTTATGTATAACAACAATACGAAAACCGTACAATCCATCTCCAAATTATCGCCACAGGCCAGAAAGATTAACAAGTACTTTATCGATAACTCTTTTTACCATGGCATCGAACTCAACGACAATCACTATGCATTTGCCTCAATACTGGGCGATATTCTGATACTGGACAGCAGTTGGAACGTTGTTGACGTCATTGACGAAAATTCGATAGGAATTAAGAGCACTACCCTCCGCATGCACTACCACAAGAATCACTCATTGTGGCTTGCACTTGGTAATGGCATAAGCCAGGTAGAGGTGTTTTCGCACTACAGGTATTGGAACGAAGGGCTGGGGATGAGCGGTGTTATCACCGACGTGGCGCGGTTACGAGGAATCACATACGTCTCCTCAGGAACAGGAATTTTCTACTCCGATCCAACTTCTGCCGATGAATTCTCGCCCACTGCCTTCAAGCCGGTTGAAGGGGCCTTTGAACAGGCTTGGGGGTTTCTATACTTTAAACCATACGGTCAAGCCCGAACGGCATTTAAGCAAAGTTTGGATATCATTCCGGGATACGACAGGCACGACAAAACCATGCTACTTGCTGCTACCAGCCGGGGAGTTTTTCAGATTGATAAGGACAGATCGACCAAAGTTGCTGATTACAACGCTGTGTTCACGCTTTTCCAAAGTAAAAAAGACCCTTCAACACTTTTTATCGGCCTTAACAAGGGAATTGCGATGGTATCGTTTCGAAATGGAATCTGGCACGACCTTGGCTTAAAATACGGAATTGATGCCAATGTCAGAAGCATTAATGAAGATAAACAGGGAAATTTATGGCTAAGTGCAAGCTATAAGGGTCTGTACAGGATAGAAAACCCGTTATCACAGGCCATAGATTCGTCAAAGGTTCATCTTTACGATACGACCAAGGGCCTGGAATCCGTTAATTTAGTTCGCATTTTCGAAGAGGGAGATAATTTGATCTTTCGGAGCGAAAACAGCTACTTCACTTTCGACCCGTCGGCCAACCGACTTGTGCCCTATAAACAAGACATAACCCCCGATACTTCCTCAGCAGTGACACAACAATACGTTGATTCCCTTTCATGGTACAGGGTACAGGACGATGTTATTTCGAGCTACTATATAACCTATCCCAACGATAGTGTGATTTGGTTCAGCACCACGGCCGGTACGTTTATGCATACAGGGGGAACAACAAGGGATTATTTTGACATTCCCCCTACCCTAATCAGAAGAGTTGTATCGGCCGATTCGGTTCTTTTCAATGGAACTAATTATAAAACAGTTGATTATGAAGGAACAGTGAAATACTATCCTTCCACCGAAACATTAATTGACCTAAAAACAGTATTGAAATATAAAAATAACTCACTCACCATTAATTTTTCGAACCCTGTTACCGAAGGGGAGAAAAGAAATCTGTTCAGCTATAATCTTATTGGCTACGATAATGGCTGGTCGGAATGGAACACCGAGAGCAAAAAGGAGTACACCAACCTGCGCGAGGGAACCTATACCTTCATGGTAAAATCAAAAAATTTGTATGGCATAGAAAGCGTTCCGGCAGCATTCCGTTTTACCATTTCACCGCCCTGGTATCGGACATACCTCGCCTACTTCAGCTACTTTGTGCTGTTTTTATGCATAATAATCGTTGTTGTTAAGTTCTATACTTACCAGCTCATTAGAGAAAAGGATAAGCTGGAAGGCATTGTGAAAGAGCGAACTCAGGAAATACTCATGCAGAAGGAGGAGATCCTTGTACAGGCTGAACATTTGAGAGAAACATACGATTGGATGAGGGCTAAAAACATTGAGTTGGAATACCAGAAAAAGGCATTTAAGAAGCAGAAAGATCAACTGGAGGTGAGCAATGCAACGAAAAACAAATTTTTCCGGATTATTGCCCACGACCTTAGGAATCCCATAAGCACTTTGGTTGGCTCAACAGGGTTTATCCTAACCGATATCGACAGCTTCGACAAGGATAAAATGAAGCGGATTATTGAAGAGCTAAATAAACTGTCGCTCACCACATACACCCTGTTGGAGAACCTATTGGACTGGTCAACAAGCCAAATGGGAGAGATTGCGTTTGACCCGAAACCACTGGAGTTGCTGAGCCTCGTGAAAGAGAATTTAGAGCTTGTAAAAAGTAAAATCGATGAAAAGAATATCCGGATGGAAATTGACATCCCCGAAAACCTGATGGTGCTGGCCGATGAGAATATGATTCATAATATTATCCGAAACCTCATAACCAATGCCGTTAAATTCACACCCGATAATGGACATATAAGGATTTTCGCCGAATCCAAGGGAGAGCTATACTACCTCAGCATTGCCGATAATGGTGTGGGTATCAGTAAAGAGCATTTGGAGAACCTGTTCCGGTTAGACAAACACGTAACTACCCCGGGTACTCATAATGAGAAAGGTTCGGGTCTGGGTCTAATCCTTTGCAAGGAATTTATCGAACGCAATGGAGGTACAATAACGGTTGAAAGTGAACCCGGTGAGGGCAGCACCTTTACCATCACCATAAAGCCGGCTTAACCCTTTTTCATATGCATCATCAAAAAGTTAATGTTTGGGCCTAATCCTCCTAATTGATCCATCCTGCAGCAACAAACCCATCCATTTCGTATAAAGCACACCTAAACAGATATTTCCACACACCCAATTTTTCTGATATTAAACATAAGCGCACCATGCTTAACCAATGATTTTAAAAGTATATCTTTGTTTTTTGGCGGTTCGAAAAAGGTGGCCGCTTTGTTTATTTAATACTAAAACACATGAAAAGTATTGATTTGACACCCTATGGTATTGGCGAGGCCAAGGAAATAATCCACAACCCCGATTACGATTTGCTTTACAAACACGAAACTGACCCATCGCTGGAAGGCTTTGAGCGTGGAGTAGTCACATCGCTTGGAGCGGTGAATGTTGACACGGGAATTTTTACCGGTCGCTCTCCCAAGGACAAGTACATTGTTAGGGAGCCGGGCTCAGAGCAAAACGTTTGGTGGGCTGAGAAGGGCAAAAAAAGTTCAGACAACAAACCCGTTACGCCCGAGGTTTGGGAGCACCTTAAATCAATCAGCGCCAAACAGTTCACCGGCAAAAGACTGTACGTGATGGATGCCTACTGCGGTGCCAACGTGGATACGCGTCTCAAGGTACGTTTCATCATGGAGGTGGCCTGGCAGGCACACTTTGTAAAGAACATGTTTATCAGGCCCAGCGAGGAGGAGTTGAAAAATTTTGAGCCCGATTTTGTGGTGCTGGTGGCATCAAAAACCACAAACCCCCTGTGGAAAGAGCAGAATCTCAACAGCGAAGTGTATGTGGTTTTCCACCTTACCCAGCGTATGGCAGTGATAGGCGGTAGCTGGTACGGTGGCGAGATGAAGAAGGGCATCTTCTCGGTGATGAACTACTTCCTGCCCCTCAAGGGCATAGCGGCCATGCACTGCAGCGCCAACGTAGGCAAACAAGGCGACGTGGCCATTTTCTTCGGACTTTCGGGAACCGGAAAAACCACCCTGTCAACCGACCCCAACCGCGCCCTCATAGGCGACGATGAGCATGGCTGGGACGACGACGGCATTTTCAATTTCGAGGGCGGATGCTATGCCAAGTGCATTGACCTCGACCCCAAGAAGGAGCCCGATATCTACGCTGCCATTAAGCGCGATGCGCTTTTGGAAAACCTTGTGGTAGACGAGAAGGGCATTATCGACTTTGCCTCCAAGGCCAAAACGGAGAATACAAGGGTTTCGTACCCCATTTACCATATCAAAAATATTGTCAAGCCGGTTTCCAAGGCTGGTCATGCTAAGAAGATTATCTTCCTCACCGCCGACGCCTTTGGCGTGCTTCCTCCTGTGGCCAGGCTCACCGACGATCAGGCACAGTACCACTTCCTCAGTGGTTTTACCTCTAAGCTGGCGGGTACGGAGCGGGGTATCACCGAGCCACAGCCCACCTTTAGCAGCTGTTTTGGTCAGGCATTCCTGCTACTCCACCCCACTGTGTACTCGCGCGAGCTGGTTAAGAAAATGGAGCAGCACGGGGCTAAAACCTACCTGGTGAACACAGGATGGGTAGGCGGTGCCTACGGCGTAGGCAACAGGATGAATCTGCCCGGAACCCGTGCCATTATCAACGCCATTTTGGACGGGAGCATCGAAAATGCAGAGTTTGAAACCATGCCCATTTTCAATCTTCAGATACCCAAGGCCCTCAAGGGTGTTGAAACCAAATACCTGAACCCTCGCAATAGTTGGCCCAATCCCTCCGATTGGGATATTGCTGCCAGGGATTTGGCACAAAAGTTTATCAAGAACTTTGAGAACTTCACCGACAACGAGGCCGGAAGAAGGCTAATTGCCGCAGGGCCACAGATATAAATTTATTGAAAAATTTTGCACAACAGCCGCCCTCGCTTCAAGGGCGGCTGTTTTTCTTACAACTGAAAGGGTTTGAATCTGGGGGAAAAGTTTGTCATCAAAATAAGACCATAGTCCTCGACTATTTGGTCATCTGCAAAACGCCTTTTTGATTTTTAAGATTTTCCGAAACGACCTGAAAGGTAAACGGATACTCGAAACTGGTGAGAAATACTATTTTCAGGATACGGGGTTACGCCATGCCATTCTTTCGTATAACCAAAACGATATTAACCAGCTATTAGAGAATGTTGTGCTACTGAATATGCTGATTCATGGGTACAGAGTAACCATTGGGAAATATGGCCATAAAGAGATTGATTTTATCTGTGAAAAAGGTAACGAACGGATTTACATTCAGGTAACCCTGTCGCTGGCCAACGAGAAGGTTAAGAACAGCGAATATGGCAATTTGCTGGATTTACAGGACAACTCTATCCTAAAATGGTTGTCACAGCCGACGAGTACCGAATCGATTCTTATAAGGGGATAAAAACCGTTAATAATAGGGAGTTTTTAACCTTGACTCCCCAATAAATACCACAAAAAAAGGCCGCCCGATGAAACGGACAGCCTCTCTTTCTGCAAAAACTATTATCTATTTCAACCCTCTTTGTCTTAACAATGGATCAATGGATGGGGCACTGCCACGGAACTTGACATACTGCTCCATTCCCTCTCCCATGCAGTTCTCTGCAAGGATATGCTTCCTGAATTTAGCTGCCAGCTCCTGATTGAAAATATCACCTGTCTCCTTGAAAGCCTCAAAGGCATCGGAATCCAGCTGACCGGCCCACAGATATACATAGTAACCGGCTGCGTAGCCGCCGCCAAATATATGGCCAAAATTGGTGGTACGGTAGCGGGGAACTATCTCGGGGATAAGCCCTATGCGATCCATGGATTCCTTCTCAAACTTTCTCACATCCACATTCTCGGTAACATTGCGAGTATGCCAATCCATATCTAGTATGGATGCTGCCACGTACTCAGAGGTGGCAAAACCCTGGTTGAACTTGCTGCTGCGCTGCATCTTTTCAATCAGCTCATCGGGAATGGGCTCACCGGTTTCGTAGTGCTTGGCGTAAACCTTCAGCACTTCGGGTTCGCCGGCCCAGTTCTCCATCACCTGCGAGGGCAACTCAACAAAATCGCGGGGTACGCTCCTGCTGGTACGACGGTAATGCCCATCGGCAAAGAAGTTGTGCAGGGCGTGTCCAAACTCATGGAAATAGGTTTCAGTCTCGTCCCAGCTCAGCATTGCCGGCTTGCCGCCCACGGGGCGGGAGAAGTTAAGCACAATGGTAACCACAGGGGTAATCTTCACGCCATCCTTATAGGCTCCGCTACGGTATCCACCACACCATGCGCCATTCTGCTTGTTGGAACGTGGGAACGGGTCAACCAGAAGAACGGCCAAATGAGAGCCATCACGATCAATCACCTCGTAGGCCTCAACCTCTTCGTGGTAAACGGGTATATCGGTGCGCTTTTTATAGGTTAACCCGTAGAGCTTATTGGTTACGTAGAAAATACCTTCGCGCACGTTATCAATGGTGAGGTAGGGTTTTATTTCGTCCTCATCCAAATCGTACTTCTCCTTGCGTACCTTCTCGGCGTAGTACCACCAATCCCACGATTGCAATTTAAAGTTTCCTCCTTCCTTGTCAATGATTTTCTGCATATCATCGCGCTCTTGCTTAGCACGAGCAATGGCGGGTTTCCAGACATCCAACAAAAATTTATACACGTTTTCAGGCGATTCGGCCATCTGGTCGTCGGTAGAGTACTCGCCATAGTTGGCATACCCCAAAATGTTCGACATCTTTTGACGAAGAACCATCAGCTCGGCAAACAGCTTCTTGTTATCATTCTCGTTGTCATTGTCGCCCCTCATAAAATATGCGGTGTACAATTTTTCCCTCAGGTCGCGGCGTTTTGAGAACTGCAAAAAGGGAATCCAGCTGGGCTTGGAGAGGTTGAACAACCACTTACCCTCCATCCCTGCCTTTTGGGCCAGTTCCGCTGCTCCGGCTCGAACCCATTCGGGTAGCCCGTCCAGATCGGCTTCATCATCTATTACCAAAGTAAATCCACTATTCTCCTTAAGCAGATTCTCGTTCAGCAGAAGAGAAACCATGGACATGCGCTCGCTGATTTTTTTCAACTCCTCACGTTTTTCCTCGGGAAGAGCAGCACCTCCGCGCTCAAAATCGCGATAAATCTTCTCCACAAGCCTCATCTTTTCCGTATCAAGGTTGAGGGTTTCACGCTTATCGTAAACAGCCTTAATCTTTGCAAACAGTTCCTGATTGAGCCTGATGGAGTTGTAATGTGCCGTCAGCATGGGAGTTGTAATCTTTGCAATGGCTTGCAAACTGTCAGAGGTATTCGCACTGCGAAGTCCACCGAACACCATTCCTACTTTGCTGAGCAGCTCGCCCGCTTGATCGTATGCCACGATGGTATTCTCAAAGTCAGGCTCCTCGGTATTATTGATAATCGCGTCTATCTCAGCCTGATGCTGACGAATTCCCTCCTCGTAAGCAGGAAGATAGTGCCCCTCTTCAATGAGGTGGAATGGCGGAGAGCCAAAGGGAGTATTCCACTCAACGAAAAAAGGGTTTGGCTTCTCGGTCTTGGTACAACCTATCATCATGGTAACCGGAATTAAAAAAAACAATAATCTTTTCATGTTCAAAAGGTTTTAGTTATAAATATGATTGTTTTTGATTTAAAAATATCAACGCCATTACTCCTTTTTAGAGTAAGTAACCCGAATAAAGTTTAATAAAAAAGGATAAAAATGGGTACTTCAACCGTTTCCCTTTAGTTTTTCCATGGAAAGCAGTACCACTTCACAATTTGCCGGTAGTTGGAAATCGGGTTCCTGCTCGTGGTTTCCCACCGCCGAAATGGCATCCTTAATGGCCAGCCACACTGCAAAGGACAGCATAAAGGGGGGCTCTCCCACGGCCTTGCTCTTGCGGATGGCCTTGGGGTTGGGAGCAAGGGGTAGCAATTCAACGTTGAAAATTTCGGGGGTATCGCCTATGCCGGGAATTTTGTAGGTGTCGGGCGAGTGGTTGAGCAGCTCCCCTGAGCTGCCCCGCTTAATGGTTTCGGTTGTGCACCAGCCCATTCCCTGAATGAAGGCTCCGGTTACCTGTCCCATGTCAATTTGTGGATTGATGGAATCGCCCACGTCGTGCACAATATCAACCCTAAGGGTCTTGCTCCTGCCCGTGAGGGTATCAACCTCCACCTCGGCGATGGCCATGCCGAAGGCAAAGTAGTGAAAGGGAGTGCCCTTGCCCCTATCCTTGTCGAACTGTATCCCCGGGGTGCTGTAGTAGCCCGTTGCATGCAGGCTGATTCGTTCGATATAGGCACGTTTCACCAGTTCAACGAACCCTACCCTGTGTGTAGGCTCATGGGTAAAGAAAACTTGGCCATCCTTAAAGGTAATATCACCCTCCGTTTGGCTCCCACACACCTCGTTCAGCATCATTTTAGCGCAAGGCGAAAGACGTTCCTTCAGCTTATCCACCGCATTCTTCACAGCCATTCCGTTGAGGTCGGTTCCCGACGACGCCGCCGTGGGTGATGTGTTGGGTACCTTGGATGTGTTGGTGGCATTTATCCTCACCCACTCCAGGGGCACGCCCAGTTCGAGTGCGGCAATCTGCCTTATCTTGGTATGAAGCCCCTGCCCCATCTCGGTGCCACCATGGTTTACCAATACCGTTCCATCCCTGTATATCAGCACCAGTGCCCCCGCCTGATTTAGGAACGATGTGGTGAAGGAAATGCCAAATTTAACGGGTGTGAGCGCCAGGCCCCTCTTGTAAAGCGTGTGACTTCGGTTGTAGTTTTCAACCTCCTTGCGCCTTTCGAAATAATTGCCCGAGGCAATAATCCGCTCCCAGATAGTGAACAACCTGTTGTTCTCAACCATCTGCCCGTAGGGCGTTTCGTTTCGTGTCTCGATGCCATAGAAGTTTTTAAAACGCACCTGTGCTGCGTCCATCTTCAGGTATCTGGCCACCCTGTCCATTGCATTTTCAATGACTGCCATGCCCTGCGGTCCGCCAAACCCGCGAAATGCGGTATTGGAGGGCAAGTTGGTTTTCCAGGTGTGCCCCGTGATCCTGACATTGGGTATGTAGTAGGCATTCTCGGCGTGAAACATGGCCCGCTCCAGGACGGCCATGGAGAGATCGGCGGCAATACCCACATCAGCGTGCAGGTCAACCATGTAGGCCTCTATTCTCCCCTCATCGTCGAAGCCTATGGTGTAGATGGATTGGAACGGGTGACGCTTCCCCGTGATCTTCTGGTCATCATCGCGGAATAGCGAGAGCAACACGGGTTTGCGGGTTGCATTGGCCAGCAGGGCAGCCCATGCCGCCACGTGGTTTCCCTGAGTCTCCTTGCCACCAAATCCGCCACCCATCCGCCTTACCTCGCACACTACCTTATGTGCGGGCAATCCCAGCACACCAGCTACAACCATTTGGGTTTCGGTGGGGCTCTGCGATGAGGCGTAAACGGTCATCTCGCCATCCTCGCCCGGAACACACACTGCCGCCTGTGTTTCCAAATACCAGTGTTCCTGAGCACCCGTTTTCAGTTCGCCGCTCAACACATGTTTGCATCTCTTCAGCGCATCATCAACATTTCCAATCTCAATCCTGCGAGGCGGCTCCAGACGGTTACCCCTTGCCATGGCCTCATCGATGGTAAGAATTGGATCAAGCAATTCGTACTCAACCCTTATCAACTTCTCGGCCTCAAATGCAATTTCATCGGTTTCGGCAGCAATAAGAAACATGGCCTGCCCTACGCAATGCACTACCCCATCGGCAAGGCATAACTCATCAAGATTGACAACACTCAGCTGATTATCACCGGGAATACGCTTGCAATCCAGTATATCGTGCACGCCCTCAACTTTCAGGGCCTCCGACAAATCGTAACTCACAATGCGGGCATGGGCATGAGGGCTGTACACCACTCTCCCCCTCAGCGTTTGCCCCGTGGGAAGCATATCGGCCACATACACGGCTTCTCCCGTAACATGCTGTATGGCGCTCTCGTGATGCGGATTGTTTGTCATGACCCTATCATTTGACATTGTAAATCGCTATTCAACCATTCTCATCAGCAGATTACCCGCAACGGCCAGCCTGTAATCATTACCGGCGCGGGCATCGGAAATGGGGTTAAAATCGCGGGCAATAAGCTGCCGGGCCTCGTCCACCGTTTGAACCGTCAATTTCTTACCCAGCAAGAACTGCTCAACATGCCCTGCCCGTTTCACAGTCGCGGCCATTCCGCCGTAGGCAAGAATGATATCCGTAATCACCCCCTGCCCATCCCTCCTTATGGCACCGCACAGGCTTACGGTGGCAATATCCAAATCGCGACGATTGGATACTTTCTCACTGAAGATCAGCACATTTTCGTCTATCTCAGGGATAAATATCCCTTTCAGCAGTTCGTCGGATTTGAGGCAATTCCTGCGGTATCCCTCAAAGAAGTCCTCGGCCTCAACCCACCTCTTTCCATTAGCTCCAATCACCTCGAATTTTGCCCCAAGGGCAAACATCATGGGGATTAAATCGCCTATGGGCGATGCCGTGCAAAGGTTACCGCCTATGGTAGCCATATTTCTGATCTGCTTGGATGCAAAAACGCCAAGGGCTGGGCTCAACGCCGGGAAGCTGCTTGCAGCAAACTCCTTGAGTGCCTCAATGCTTGTGCCAGCACCCACGTAGTGCCCTTTGCCCTCCCTGCTGATGCCCTTCAGCCGGCCAATGGCCGAAATATCGAGTATGGCGGGGAGATACTCATGTCGCTTGTTCTGCCTGATGGCCACATCGGTGGATCCGTTCACAACGTGCACGCCGGGGTTCTCGAATTTTATCCTCAAAGCCTGCTCAAGGCTCTTGGGGAGAAAGTAGGTTTGCCCTGGATGGACAAATTGCATGCTCTCGCTTTGACTGTCAATCTGCCGTAGCAATTCCAAAGTATGGCTTTCGTTGGCATCGAAATGGTCGGGCTCGCGATGCGAGCAGAGCTCCTGAGCGGCCCTGATGATGGACTGATAACCGGTGCAGCGGCATAGATTACCCGAAAGGGTATCCACTATGTTCTCCCGCGTGGGCTCCATGCCCGACTTGTAAAAGGCAAACAGCGACATGGCAATGCCCGGGGTGCAAAACCCGCACTGGCTGGCATGCTCCACCACCAAAGCCCGCTGAACGGGATGCAAAATGGTCTCGCTCCCCTTGCGCTGCGCCAAATTTTCGATGGTTATCAGCTGCTTCCCGTGGATGGATGCCAGGAACAGCATACACGAGTCAACAGCCTTGTATCGGATTCGGCCATTCTCCCCCGGTTCGCCCAGCACTACGGTGCAGGCGCCGCAGTCGCCCTCGGCGCACCCCTCCTTTGTCCCCCGATGGTGAGGGAGAGAGCGCAGGTAGTTGAGCACAGTGGTGGAGGGGCGCATGGCCGATCCGGCAAAGTCAATTTCCACCACGCGTCCATCCTGCAGGAACCTGAGGGTGGTGCCGTTTATCATAATCCCTGTGTGTTCTTCACATCAATCAGTTTGGCCACTATGCTTATGGCTATCTCGCGGGGTGTTTGCGAGTTGAACGGAATGCCTATGGGCATATCCACACGGTTCAGCTCCTCTTCCCCAATAACCCCTTGTGCCAGCAGTCGTTTACGCGCCTCAGCCACCTTACGCTTGCTGCCAATCATCCCCACGTAGGTAAGCCCTTTCTTGGCCATCCGCAGCATAATCTGCTCATCAAACTCATGGTTGGGTGTGGTGATCACGGCAAAGTCGCGTGTTGTAAACTCAATCTCCTCGATGGCCTTATAGTAGTCGTTGGTGATGCATTGGGCGTAGTCGCACGGGAACTCGTGGTATATCCCCTCGCGGTTGTCCACATAGATAACCTTAAAATCCAAATCGGCAGCAAAGCGACCCACCTCCCTGCCCACATGGCCTGCACCGAAAATGTACAGGTTCAGGTCCTTGTTAAAGGGCTCCATGTATATCTCCATGCTTCCCCCGCAGTGCATCTGCACATCCTCTTCCAGCTGGTACATCTTTTTCACGGGCTTGCCGCTCCTCAATACCTCAAGGGCATCGGCAATCACCTGCAACTCAATGGCTCCGCCACCTATGGTACCAAATATGGTTCCATCGTCAAAAACCAACATCTTGGCACCCTCTTTACGGGGGGTAGAGCCCTTGGCGCCCACAATAATGCAAAGGGTAAATATCCTGTTCTGGCTTTTCAGTTCGCTCAGTTGAAAAAGAAAATCTTTCATAATCAGTGAATTATATAAAATGATGGTTACAAAACGAACAGCAGGCAGTGCAGCCCTACAATCCGACGGGCAATTTAGCAAAATCGGGATGAAAAAACGGGTAATAAATAAAAAAATATGCAAAGAAAAATTTGAAACAGCTATCCGATAGGTGCGGGCAAGACACTAAATTATCAACCATTATAGGTTTTTCGATGTACCGGTTGCCCCACTAACCATAGGCAGAAAATGCTTGCTTCTTTGAGAAAGAATAAATAACTTGCGGTATGTAAAAACAGCTAAAGTTTTACATATACGACAAGGGGGTGTTGGATAAGTATAGTTTTTGTATTCATATAAGCTAGTTGAGTTGCATTTAAAAAGGCGATAAACCATTGATTAGATTTGTATAATAAATACAAAGACTGTTTATATGGAAACGTGACAGGGAAATTATACGTTAAATTAAAATTTTAGATATTTTCCTAAATGATTCAAAAAAGAAAATTAAAAAATATAACCTAAATAAATAGACTACAAATGAACTGTTTTTATCATCCTGAGACAACTATCGTTGCAACATGCCAAGATTGTGGAAAAGGCTTATGTAGCAATTGTGCATCAAATTACACAATACCAATGTGTAAACAATGTTATTCTTTAAGAAAAAAAAATGATTTTAAAATAATTCGTAAGGAGTTTGCGCAAGTTATTTTAATTGGAGCATTGATTACTTTCTTTATTCATGGCTATTCCTATAAATTCATATTTGACACGAATGCTGATTTGATGAGTAATCCTAAGTTTTTGGGATTATATGTTTTAGTGATTATCGTTAATTTTTATTATAGCATGGGGATTGTCGTTGGTTGGAAAACTTTGAATAGATTAACTCCTCAAATATTTTTAGTTCTTCCTTTAATTGGGTGGTTAATTTATTTCATCGTAAAATTATATGTATCCATGTTTGTTGGATTAGTTTGGACGCCTGTGTTTCAGCCCCCTAAATCATCGGACATAAGTATAGATAAAAATCTGTACTTTTATGCTGATGAAAAAACGAAGTTTTACCAAAGAAGAGAAGTTGCGAATTATCCAAGAGGCTTCCGAGAACGGGG